>JYMV01049221.1_pt1 | contig 13158 bp, 18 predicted proteins | sample 338911 | NCBI WGS metagenome assembly JYMV01 (sample SAMN03354496, study PRJNA234377) | hydrothermal vent metagenome | biome: Deep sea; feature: Hydrothermal plumes at the Eastern Lau Spreading Center, Western Pacific Ocean; material: Seawater | place: Tonga | collected 2009 | depth 2000 m m | reverse complement strand
CTAAGAGAAAAGCTCCAAAACGTAAGGCGACTAAGAGAAAAGCTCCAAAACGTAAGGCGACTAAGAGAAAAGCTCCAAAACGTAAGTAGTGTCTGTTCTTACTAAAACAACTTGACTAGTTTTAGTGAATGGTGTCTTATGATTAATTAGAAACTACTTCTAATTTACCATTTTTCTTAGGAACATTAAGCTGAACTTCATTCTTAAAAGTTGTTGTGTATGCACCTTGAACAGAAACTGTATCTCCATTTTTGACCTTTCCTGTGTCATCACCCCAGAGTGTAAGTTTTATTCTGCCTGTATCATCCACAAGATACGAGTCACACACTTGTGTTTCTCCATACTTTGTGTTCACTGTTCTTGCTTCTCCCTTGTCTTCAATTTTTCCTTCTAGGCTGATATCAGATCTCTGATTTTTTGCTTCTTCTATATTCATACAAAATCTCTATTTCTTCAATTAATAACTTTTTTTAAATGTTCTAAACCCATTTAATATTGCAGGGGTATCGAAGCCCGGCCAACCGAGAAGGACTCAAGATTTTGGCAATGGGTTATCCTTTCCCTTAGGGGTTCGTGGGTTCAAATCCCACCTCCTGCATATTTTATTCTATAATAAAAGAAAACAGAATGGTTTACGATTCAACCATTTGTACAAGTTTTACTGTATGCTTTGAAATCTCTTCGTGCAGCATAGCAGCTTCTTTTTTACTAAAAGTTAAACCACACCTAAAACATTTCCAAGATTGACTATTCAACAAATACACTAGTTGAAATTATCATATAAAGAGAATGCATTATTGATCCATTCTCAAGAGTTTTAGGGAGTTTATGCTTTCTATAACTAATGGTGGATATCTTTGATACTATTGTGGAATATTCTTATTTTGGGATATTTCTTCTGTTAATTGGAATAAACGCAGCACCAATTTTGATGCCACCCACTTGGATTGTACTTTCATCTTTTTTCGCGTTAGATAGTTCACTAGATCCTCTTTTACTTGCACTAGTAGGCGCAACAGGAGCCACAATAGGTAGGCTCATTTTGAAAAATCTGAGCGGTTTCTTCCGTAGGTTTGTGGGTAAGGAACAGAAATCAAACCTGGACGCAATAGGCAATTTTCTAAATCGCAAAAAATTTGGTTATGTACTCACTTCTTTTCTGTTTGCTGCAACACCACTACCCAGTAACATGCTGTTTGTTGCCTATGGCATGATGAGGGCAAAAAGTATTGGCCTCTATTTTGGATTTTGGCTTGGAAGGGTGTTGTCTTATTATATAATGATTACAATCAGTTCTTTCGTTCTCACTCCATTTTTAGAATTATTTGAGGATAAAATAATTGGAATTCTAGTAGCTGATGTAGTGGGCATAGGCACTGTCGTAATATTTACCTGCATTAACTGGCAAATCCTCCTACTTGAACGAAAATTACAGTTTGTCAGACCAAAATTATGGAGATTTTAGTTATCCATAATCAACATATCTGTCGTATCGCTTTTCGACCTCGGGATTTTTCCCCTTGGTTATTTTTTCTAATTCTTGGGCGTTACGGCTGTTTATGTAACCAATAATTTCCTTAAAATTCTCACTTTTTGGATATACTTCTAGTAATGGCTCTAACATTTTGAAATACTCAACAACCTTCTCTCTAAATTCTTCTCTCGTCGGATTTTTAATTTTATTCACACGAAACCAGATGGTAGCCCAACTGCAGCCGACTACATGTGGCAATAAATCAAAGGCAGACTGTATCTCGAATCGTTGATCGTCTCTCATGAATTATCGCGGATTAGTCTTGCACCTGTTTTAGCAAAATATGTAACTATGAAATCAGCACCTGCTCGTTTTATAGAATATAATATCTCATTGATTATTTGATCTTCATTAATCCAACCTTGGTTAGCTGCCGCCTTGACCATTGCATATTCACCCGAAACACTGTATGCAGAAACTGGTACATTGAACTTTTTCTTAGCTTCAGCAATTAAATCAAGATAAGAAAGTGCAGGTTTTATCATAACTATATCGACACCCTCTTCAATATCTGCCTCAACCTCTCTCATAGCTTCTGCTGGATTTGTAAATGGAACCTGGTATGTTTTCCTATCACCAAATTGAGGCGCACATTCCGCAGCATCTCTAAATGGAGAATAAAATGAGGAACTATGTTTTGCTGAATGTGACATTATGATTACATCTTTAAAACCTGCATTATCCAAGCCATTTCTTATAGCAGAAACTTGACCATCCATCATTGCAGATGGTGAAACCACGTCAACTCCAGCCTTTGCTTGGCTAACAGCGATCTTGGTTAAAGTTTCTATGCTCAAATCATTGTCTATCTTTTTATCATTAATTATTCCGCAGTGGCCTGAGCTAGTATACTGACATAAACAGACATCAGCCATAATCACTATTTTGTCATCAAAATTACTTTTTATTTCTGAAATTGCATTTTGCACAATACCCTGTTCAACAAACGCAGACGTTCCTTTTTCATCCTTTTGTGAGGGAATACCAAACAACATTACAGCTGGAATTTTTAAATCAGAAATATTTTGTACCTCGTTTGAAACCTCTGACAAAGGAAGTCTTGCAATGTCTGGCATTGAATCAACTTGTTTCTTTTTTTCTAATCCCTCTTCTACAAAAATTGGACAAACCAAATCGTTTGTGGATAATCTAACCTCTTGGACTAAGTTTCTTATGTTTTCATTAATTCTTAACCGCCTCAATCTTTTTGAGGGAAATGTCGCCATGATAAAAACCTGATAACAAGTAATATAATCTTAGATTACTGTGCCGCTATTCCTTTTTCTTATAATTAAATAATTTACTTGCAATTTCCAGCAATTCTGGACTACCCTGTTCAGATGCTCTTCTCAAGTTGTTCATAGGTGTAGAAACAATACTTTCTACAACAGCTTTTGTTAACTCGTCAATAATTTTGATTCTTTTTTTATCCGTCTCCCCTAACATTTGAAGTGCTTTCTGTAGTTCCTTAATTCTCATCGAGTTTGCATTGGTAAATACATCCTTAACTAATGGTTCTGCGTCAAGTCGTTTCATTGTAGCCTCAATAACAGGAACTTCTTCACTAATTATATTTTCCACAGTAGTAACCTTATCCTTTCTCTTTTTCATGTTTTTGTCTATCATCTCAGCAATTTGATCAATGTTCATTAATTTAATTCCAGGAATTGTGGCTACTTTTTCATCTACTGTTCGTGGATTTGATAAATCCAGTATCATCGTTCCAGATTTTTTATTTTTCATAGCATCCTTCATCTTATCAAACGTCACCAGGAAATATGGTGCTGTTGTAGCAACAAAGATTATTTCATAATTGCTGAATCCCGATAGGACTTCCTCAAATTTTATGGGGTTTCCCCCTAATGTTTGAGAAAATCCAATAGAGCGTTCCACAGTTCTACTGGTGACATTAAATGCATAGCCCCTTTTCTTAAGAGATTTGGCAACCATTGTTGCAGCTTCTCCCGTACCAATAAGCAGTACGTGCTTTGATTTAATGTCATCAACATTTTCCTCTGCAAGTTTAACCGCCATAGAGCCAAGTGATATTCCTCCCCTACCAATTCCAGTAGAATTTCTGATGCGTGTCCCAATCCTGATGGACCTATCAAACAATTTATTGAGTCTTTTACCGGATGTCCTGGTCTGTCTGGCTACTGAAATTGATTCCTTAATTTGTCCAAGAATTTGTTCTTCTCCAACAACCAATGATTCCAATCCAGATGTGAGTTTCAGCAGATGCTCATAAGCGTCTTTGTTCTCACACACTTCTAGAGTGTCCCTAAACACACTCTCTTCTTGCCCCGTAAGCGAAGCCCACGTACTTTTGATTTTGTCAATGTTAGGATTATCTGATGCAGCAAAGAGTTCAATCCTGTTACATGTCTGAATTATTACACATTCTGAAACGCTAGAATTTTTCTTAAAGGTTAGGCATGCATTAGGCATGTCTTTGAACGCAAATTTCTCTAAAACATGGATCGGTGATTTTTTAAAAGTTATCCTGGCGTTGATTATATTTTGTTTCATGACCATTCCTTAAGCATTTTTTTCACTCGTGTCTGTGTCATTTTGTATTTTCCTTCTTTTAATAATTCTTTTACACGTTTATCATTCATCACTGAATACAGGAATTTTTTGCGATCTAATTGGGTTGAAATTACTTTTTTTGCTTCAAATCTTGCGAATTTCTGTAGTTTGATTTGATAGATGTCCTCACTTGAGATATTTTTCTTCAAGAAAGATTCCATCTTTAGTCTGATCTTTCTTGCCATTGCAGGACTACTTCCGCCTGTTGACACTGCAACCTGGACCGTGTCTGCAATGTTGATTACCGAAGGGTGAGCAAAGTCGCTAACCTCTGGGTCATCCGATGCATATGCATAGGATTTCATCCTTCTTGCTTTTTCAACAATTTTTCTGTTCAGCGTAATGTCAGAGGTTGTAGCCATGACCAGATACGGTTTGTATTTTGAAAGAAAGGTTGCATCATTTAATTTGGTTTTTTTAAACTGAATTTTGCCTTGCTTGACATACTTTTCAATTTGGGAATTTGACTTGTCACTTATTACGAGAATTTTACAATCCTGTGTAAAAAGCGAATTGACCTTTTTCATGCCCTCGTTTCCGGAACCAATCACAATCACAAGGTTTCCTTTTAGGTGAAGATCAACAATCAACACTCAGGCACACAGTGGATGATATTTATAGATTCAAGAAAGCCAGTTACATTTTTTAATTAACACTAAAGATCTAGTGTATTGTCTAATATGGATAAACTTGACACTGAAATTTTAAACGAGATACAATGGACATTTCCATTGGTATCTAAACCATTTGATGAGATGGCAAAGAAATTTGGAATCTCATCTGATGAAGTAAAGACCAGATTGGTTCAGCTGAAGAGAAAGGGTGTTCTGAGGCAACTGAGCGCAATTTTTGACACAAGGAAGTTGGGCTACACAAGTTCACTGGTTGCAATGGAAATTGAACCTGACAAGCTGGAGTCTGTTGCGCATCAAATCAACAAGCATCCTGGCGTAAGCCATAACTATGAAAGAGAACATGAGTTCAATCTTTGGTTTACGTTGGCTGTTCCTCCCGGCTCCGACTTGGAAAAGGAGGTAGGGAAATTTTCAAAGTTAGATGGAATCAAAAAGACAAGAATGCTTCCTACACTGCAGTTGTTCAAGATTGGGGTAAAGTTGGATATGGTTGATGACAAAAAGCACGAGGTAAAACCATCCGAAGAAAAGAAAAAAATTACCGATGTAAAGTTTGTCCCAACAGAAGAAGACAAGGAGTTCATCAGACAGTTACAGAAGGATATGGAGATAGTTGACAGACCTTTCCAAAAGGCTGCTGAAAGTTTAGGAATTACCGAGGAGCAAGTTTTTGAAAAGCTACATCATTACGAAGATATTGGAGTTATGAGAAGATATGCAGCAATTTTACGTCATAGGGAAGCTGGGTTTACTGCCAATGGCATGATTGTCTGGAAAGTTCCAGAACAACGAATCACCGAAGTTGGAAACAAGCTTGGTGCTTTCCCACAGGTAAGCCATTGCTATGAGAGACCGGTATATCCAGACTGGCCATACAATGTATTTTCAATGATTCATTGCAAATCTTTCGACGAGGCGGGAGAAGTCGCTGGGCAAATTCAGAAGCAGATTGATGTTGACGAATACAAAATTCTGTTCAGTGCAAAGGAATTCAAGAAGACAAGAGTAGAATATTTTGTCGAGAATGAATTCAGTTTAGAAGAGAAGATTTCTGCATAGAAGAAGTTATGGGCTATTAGCCTGCCACTAGCTTGATTGTAGATACAAAACTATACTTGAGACGATGAATGTAGATATAATTCCGATTCCTCGCAAGTTAACAATTTTTTTTATCATCATCCGTCATAACATCCTAAGATGATTCTAATTGATTAAATTTTATCTATTGAACTGTGGCCTTTAGTTCATACGGTGATTCTTGCCACCAGCTATTGTACAGCTCATCAATCTCTTTCATGTCAGAACTATTGATGTAATTTCCGTCAGACATTGCAGCAAACTGTTCAATCTCTTCCTCGCTGATGACTGTTGGCAGTACTGATGATATTGAATTCTTTGAAATGATGAACTTGATTGCAAGTTCTATGATGCTAAGGTCATTTCTTTCGGCTATTGGACGAATCTGCTCTACTTTTTTCAAAGATGCCTTAATCCATTCGCCCTTGCGAACTGAACGGTGGTCCTTTTCATCAATCTTGGTATTTTCATTAACTTTGCCAGTCAGAATTCCAGAAGCATCAGGAACACGAACCAGTATGCCAACGTCCTTCTCCGCACCCCTTTCAATAAGCTCGTTGCCAGGCGTCTGCTCTAAAATATTGTAAACAGTCTGTACTGCGCTGACATTTTTCCTTTCCATGGCCTCAATGCCTTCTTCCGTCCATCCAATTGCGGGACCCAATGCCACCTGATACGTCTTGATCTTCCCTTCTCCAATCAAGCCGTCAAGTGTTTGAAATATTGTATCATCATGAATGTGTCTCAGTTTTGGGTTATGAAGACCATAAACGTCAATATAGTCAGTCTGCAGCCTGGCAAGGCTATTTTTTAGCGCACGGTTTGTAAATTCCGGATCAAACCTTTGTGGCAGTTCCTTGTGGCCAATCTGATCAACATTTTCAAAATCATAACTGTATTTGGTTGAAATTACAACTTCGTTGCGCATTCCGGAAAAAACTTCTCCTATGAGTTTTTCGCTCTTTCCTTTTCCATACATGTCAGCGGTTTCAAAAAAGTTGATTCCCAAATCATATGCTTTCTTAAGCATTCTTTTTGCTTCGTCTTCCTCAATCTCTTTTCCCCACCAGTTCAGCGCTATGGTCCATGCGCCAAATCCAATCTCAGAAACTTTGATTCCACTCTTTCCCAATTTTTTATACTTCAATTTACAATCTCCTTGAACTCTTTCATCCTTGATTCTATCTCTTCGTCACTCAAAACTGATTTTGCATCTTGATCCTTTTCATTTAATTCTATCCAAGATTTGCATCCATGATATTCTGATTTTATGGGAATTTCAAACTCTGGAACTTTATATGTTCTCAAAAACAGCGCTTTCATTGATTTTTCTGGAAGCCAGTCAATCCTTTCTTTGACATACGAATCACTGAGAATATGAAATGGGGATAGGGCATTTATTTTATCTTCAGAGTCAATGTCCTTTTCATATAATACATGGGCAAAAGAAGTGATGTTGTTAATTCCCTCCTTTGGTTTGTTTTTTAGGGCATCCTCCAAGTGTTTGTGAAACTGTGGCTTGACATGTATCTTTTCTTGGTGCTCAAAGGTTGGAAATAGAAAAAACTTTTCGCTTTCAACTACAAAGCCGGACGAATCCTCTAGAATTCCACCCTTTCTCAAAAGTACAGTCTGGTCTCCATTTTCAAGGGCGTTAACAACAGTTGCCCATTCCTTGAGCGCGTTCATTATCCCAAGCTCGTAATTAGAGGAATAATGTCTTTTTTTACACAAGTAAGCATGGGTGTATCTACCGCAACATAGGTGGAAACTTTGGTTTGTCTCAAATCCATAATTAGATTTTGAAAGTCGCGTAAGTTATCACACTCAAATGCTAGCATGAAATCCTGATCACCTATTCCGAACGAATATGTTGTGTTTAGTGTGACTTGAGGGTATTTCTCACTCACACTGATATGCTGGTCCATCATTTTCTGTCTTTGCGGTTGTGGCAAAAGATACCATTCTCTTGTCTTGGTAAACGGGTACACGACCACAAATTTTTTTGGCTCATGCCCTAAAACAAATGATGAAAGCGTTCCTTTTTTGGCATACGCGGAAGGTCTTGTGCAGGAAAGATAAACTCGTGACGGTGTAATGTATTTTCCAAAGACTGTCAGGTAAAGCTTTGAAATCACATCTTGAATCTCATCTATTGTTTCAGCTGCAAACCAAAACAAAAATTCAGCATCGTCACGTAAACCCAGAGTTGAGTAGGACCTAAACTTTATTCCCGAATTTAGAATTATATTTTCAACTTCTTTGGCTGACTCTTCCTTGGCTAAATCTGCCATCCATCTCCATTTTGGGTCAATCTTAAAAAATGAAAAATTAAAAAAATATTGTTCGTTGTTTACTTCCAAGGTCTAGTCAGATTTCTTTTCTAATACCCAGTCATAACCTTTCTTTTCAAGTTCCCCTGCAAGAGATGAATCTCCGGTCTTCAGTACTTTTCCTTCAGCAAAAACATGAACAAAGTCAAGTTTATCCAAGTAATCTAAAATTCTTGCATAATGGGTAATCAGTATAGTTGTTGTAGTTTTATCAAATGTTTTACTGATAGCTTTTGCAACTGCTTGCACAGAGTCTATGTCCAAACCAGAATCCGGTTCGTCCAATATCGAAACTTTTGGTTTTAATACTGTCATCTGCAAAACTTCAGATCTCTTTTTTTCACCACCGGAGAATCCTTCATTCAAGTATCTTGCTAAGAACTCGTCCTTTAACCCAACGTCATTAATATTTTGCTTGAGATATTTTTGGAACTCTCTAACAGTGATAAAGACTTCACGGTCATTATCTTTGAGTGCCTTGCTTAATGCATTGTATGATGTTCTTAGAAAATGAGAAAACCCGACACCAGAAACTTCAGTTGGATATTGAAATCCTAAAAACAATCCTTTCTTTGCTCTCTGGTCAGTTTTTAAACCTAAAATACTATCTCCATCAAGCAAGATATCGCCTTTCGTTACCTGATATTTAGGATGTCCCAGTAAAGTATATGCTAACGTACTTTTTCCTGAACCATTCGGACCCATTATTGCGTGTACTTCACCAGGACCAGTTTTGAGATTTACTCCCTTTAGAATCTCCTTACCGTCCCTTGAAACACAAAGGTCTTTAATTTCAAGCACTGCCATATCGACCAAGGATCTATTTCTCTATATAACCGAGACTAATTTTAGCTGTTCCTAATCTAGGCTCGGGTTTTTAAAAATAAAAAAAAGGGAATGGTTATTTTTTGTCTAAGGATGGTCTGAGATTGATACTGATCTTGTAGATGCTAAGAATTTCTTTGCATCTATTTCTGATAGTAACTTCAGTTACACCTGAGACAGTAGATACGTCTCTTTGAAGAATTCCTTGGCCTAGCAGAATTGATGCTATATACAAATATGCTGCAGCAATTCCATTAGGTGCTTTTCCATCAGCAAGACTACGGTCCTTTGTTTTTTCTGAAATGTCAAGAGCTAATCTTAAAACTCTTGTATCGGTATTTGTCATGTTTGCGATTTTGGAAATGTACTTATCCATTGTCACAACAGGTACGCTAGCAGTTCCAAGCTCCATCACTAGGATTCTATAATATCTTGAAGCCAATCTTATTCTTGACTTGATTTCTTTTGTACTACAGATATTATGAAGAATCTCGTCTAAAGTACGGATTACATCACATCGTTTACATGCCATGTAAACTACAGCCGCAGAAATACTTACTACCGATTTTCCTTTGACTTTAACATCTTTCCCATCAAGACTTCGGTAGATCTTTGCTGCTGTTTCTAAGACATTTCTTGGCAGTGAACAATTCTGGCAAATTTCTGACATCACGCCAAGAACGTTTGTCAGTCTTCTATCTCGTGAACTGGAGATTCTCACTCTTTTATGCCATGTTCTTCCGCTGTTCATCTGACGCTGTACTTCTGAGCTTATTTTTTTTCCACTATAATCTGTAGATCCAATGGAAATCTCTGTACTTACTCCCAGATCATGTTGGGCAAGTGTTGTTTGTCCTGTCGCTCTTGCAAGTTTCATTCCAGTATCCGAACTGATACCTATTCTTTCCGGTCCGTAATCTTCCATCTGTTCTGCCGCAACTATGCCGCAGTTAGAACAAATTGTTTCTCCTCTTTGCAAATCATCAATAAGCGATGATTTACACGATACGCATTTTTGAATTTCTATTGTTTCCATTTTCGTTTTCTCCTTTGTGGTTTGTATTTTTTTGCGGGAAGAACTTCTAGGGCAAACATCTTTTTTCCAACAAATTTTTTGATGCTGTTTGTCAACGAAATAGCAGATGCATATGGTTTGGTAACAGGTCCAATCATTTCAGTAACCTTTGCAACTCTAACACTTTTTTCGTCACAAAGTATTTGTCCATAAGGCAAGCTTGTAGAAAGCCGTACAATGACTCTGCCACTATTGGCAAGATGCATAATTTCCCCTACCTCCTGCAATTAATTCTAAAACACTTTAGGAGTTATCATAGACCTTTGTCAACTTTACTTTAGCTTGGAGCTAGATAGAATTTTATTTTGACTGCTTTGCTCTTTTTGCTACCATCTTTTCGGAAATTTTGTTAAGAATTTTTGTTTTGGGGGATTTTTTTTCTAAAATTATATACCCTGATCTTACATAAGACCGTCTTGGGTATCTTACTTGATCATCTGTTTCTGTTGGTTGCAAACCTGCAGCCTTTGATGATTCAATTAACTCATTTAATGAAGGATCAAAAACACATTTGTCTTTTGGTAATCTTCTTCCCTTTTTCCTTGATAATGTTTTGTTAAAATAATCTAGCCATATTATGTTGTGATCGTAATCTTTCATTAAATCACTTTATCGAAATTGCGTTAACAACACCGTGTTGTCCAGGTCTAGAAACAACTTTACATTTTCCTCCTTCTGTTTCTAGAATTGCTCCTTTAGAAATAACTCCACGTCGTTGATAGTCATTATTAGTAGCATTTTCTAACACTCGAATAATTTTTACTCTTTTAATTTTGGAATCTATCGTCAAATTAACAAAATTAGTTGTTTTTATTCCAGTCTTGAGGTTTTTTCCACGAACTTTTCTTGTTACTGTGATTTGTTCCCCAGTTAGTGTTTCAGTGGGAAATCTATCTATTTCAAATTTTCTTCTAGAACGTAATGGGTGTCTACGCCCACCTGTTATTTTACTTGTTGATAAATTCTCGATTGATTTTTTCACATATTTTACTCTGGGCACTCTAATTTATACAAACCGAAAAACCCACACCTAAAAACATGATTAAAAAACTCGATGAAAGTTTCAGACAGAAAAGCTTGATCCGAATATGATTATGCAGTTATTTCTGGTTCTTTTCTTCTTCTTTTGAATAACTGTTGCTTAACTATATCAATATCACCCTGAATCCCAAAATATTTTTGAAATTTTTCTGTTGTTGAATAAATCTTAGTTCTTCCAACGTTTTGATGTTCAACAAAATCAAGCTGTCGTAATTCCTTCAAGTGTGCATAAACACCAGAGCCTCTAACTTCCACAAGTTGTTTTGAGCTGACTGGTTGTGTGTATACAATGTACGATAATGTTTTCTGTGTTGCCTTCGCCAGGATCGGTTTTGATGCATACTTTCTAACTGAGGAACTGTATTCCGGTTTTAATTGAAATACATAATTACCATCTGGTAAAATGACAATTTCTATAGCTCTAAACGCATTTTTTGTTTTTTTAATTATTGATTCTAATATTGCAATTGTTTTGGGTCGTGACTCTGTTCCTGATGCCCTGATTAATTCCTCTATAGGTAGCGGTCTTCCGGCAGAATATAATGCAGATTCCAGTCTTGCAGTTGCTTCATTCTCATTTTCAATTTTTATCATGTTTTTCCCCCTTTTTAGGCGCATCATTCACTAAAGTAATCAAAATATCATCATCCTTCTGTTCTAACTCAACTTTTTGGTCACGTGCCAGGAATAAGGCAGCAAAAAAACATCTTACCGAGTCCAGACTTCCCAAATCAGCTACAATTTCTTGTAACATGCCATTTCCCTTACCCCTAATTTTTCGAATAATAAGATCTTCATATTTCGCTACTATTTTTTCAAATGATATAAAATATTCATTAAAATCTGGTACTTCGGCAGGTTCAAAATCTAATCTACCACTTCTAGAACTAGGATTTGCAATAGAGCCAATTAAATTCTCAAGCAGATCTAACAACTCGTCAAGAGAAACTGGATATGTAGATTCGTGCCTATACGGTATATCTAAAATATCAATATCAACATCACGCCTGTTTATCAGCGGCTTTTTTTCCATTGCAGCTTTTTGTAATGCAAAAATACTTTCTACCTTCATTCGATAAATAAGAGAAGAAGAAAGCGCTGCCATTCCAACAACTTTGAGATCCTTTTTTCCCGTTTGCTCTAGTATTTTTACTAAAATCTTCAAAATTTCAATCAGATTTATCTGCCAAACATCTTTTTTTGCAATGGTTGATGGATTAAACAGAATATTAACTGGCTCTTTTGAAATTCCAGATATTTGTGTATCATCAATCACAAAATTTATTGTATAATGGCTCACAAATACTAAGAACTCTATTTTTTTGCCCTTTCCAGTCAACTCTTATATTATAACAAACAAAAAGCCTCGACATTGAAGGTCGCACAAATAGTAGAACCCAATAAACCCCTTAAAATATCTGAAATTGAAACTCCAATACCTACTGGTAGGCAGGTTTTGGTTAAGGTTAAAGCTGTAGGTGTTTGTCATAGTGATCTGCATCTTTGGGATGGAGGCTATGACACTGGAGATGGTTTCATGAAAGTTACTGACAGGGGAGTCAAGTTTCCTGTTATCCCAGGGCATGAAGTTGTTGGAAAAGTATCAGAAATTGGAGATTCTGTAACAGGAATAGAAGTGGGTGACGATGTCTTAGTATATCCTTGGATAGGCTGTGGTAGCTGCCCAACTTGCAAGAAAGGTGATACTAATCTATGTGAGGCTCCACAATCACTTGGGGTCTTTCAGGATGGTGGGTATGCTGAGTATTTACTTGTACCAGATTTTAAATTCTTGATAAAAATTTCTGGAATTGACTTAGAAGGTGCTGCATCACTTGCATGTTCAGGACTGACTGCATACACTGCAGTAAAAAAAGCAATTTCAAATTCACCTGAGAACATTTTGATTGTTGGTGCTGGTGGACTTGGATTAATGGCAGTTCAAATAACAAAAACACTTAGCAATGCAAATATTATCTGTGCTGATTTAGATGATGAGAAATTAAAGAAAGCCAAGGAAATGGGTGCTAATAATATTGTAAACACTAA
>JYMV01024843.1_pt1 | contig 13159 bp, 13 predicted proteins | sample 338911 | NCBI WGS metagenome assembly JYMV01 (sample SAMN03354496, study PRJNA234377) | hydrothermal vent metagenome | biome: Deep sea; feature: Hydrothermal plumes at the Eastern Lau Spreading Center, Western Pacific Ocean; material: Seawater | place: Tonga | collected 2009 | depth 2000 m m | reverse complement strand
TGGGAATCTGGTGGATGGTCGATTTCATCATGCTTGTTACCGGCAGTTTTCGAGACGCAGACGGCTTGCCGATCAAGAACTGAAACCGGAGTCAACATCATGGGATCCGATAACCATCTCCGGATTTGATGGCAGCAGACTGTAGGATTCCACCTTGAAACCTCGTGAACTGATCTACATGCTCGGCTTCAGGCCGAAACTCAAGGAGTACTCCCACACCGTGGTCGAGTACGAATTGCCCATCGATGGCAGGATCAAATATGCTCAGTGGCAACACCCCGCAGAAAGCACCAAGCCGGTGCGCCAGGATGAGATCACCGAACTGAGAACATTTCTCAGACCAGGGGATGTGGCCATCGATATCGGAGCACATACCGGCGATACCGCGCTTCCGATGGCCCTTTCCAATTGACCTCTCCCGGCACGTAACGGATGTCATCTGCAGGCATACCCTTACCTCGGCCCTTGCTCCGCAGTGCACCGAAGATTCCCGCCAACATTTCACTACTTCTCTTGTCTTCAATCGACGAGGTTTCGCTTGACGCGCTCAATGAGATTTCGAGTGCAAACTCGCTGCCACCTTGGATATCACTATGTCCTGGTAAATCACGCCGTTGTCGCGGCCAGCCCACGAGCCATACAAGATGTCGACAATCTCGTGACCCGCATCACGATAAATCTCCTGAACGGTCGAGAGTTCGTAGGCTGTAATATTCAGCGGATTGTCTTCCGAAGAGGTAAGAGCACCGTTTATTCGGAAGGGCAGTGTCCGGTCAGCCCTTCCGCAGCGCAGCAAATAGGCTGCGAAGTCATCGACCACTAGCCAAGTATTCACACAATGTCCTTCGACCGAAACCATGTCGTTGAAACTACGCAGACTATTGATGATGGAATCGGTCCACATATGTGTAAATACGGAGCATGACCATTGCACGTCGATGGCTGAATCGACGAACTCCGTTGGATCGATCTCGTTTGCTTTCACTCCTTCTTCCCGACGATCACCTTTGGCAACCGCGACGTAGTCATCTTCCACAGACAACTCGACACCATGGAAGTGGAAATTTGGGCGCTCAGCGTAGGCAGTCTTTAGGAATGTGAGTGCCTCCATATTTGGCTCGAATCCGTAGTATGCGCCATCATCCGAAAGAAACTTGCTTGCGGCATAGGCCAACCGACCGAGGCCGCAACCATAGTCGAGTAGCCGGGACGAAGGCTTAAGTCCAACCGAATCCATTAGGAAGGGGAGCTCCTTTATACACGCACGTTCCTTGAATACACGCAGGTACTCTTTCGCCGACTTCGCCTGCAATTGGTTGTAGTTAATCTGCGGTGAGGGGATCTCTCGTTCCATTTGCTCCGGACACCAACTCCACCGCTTCTTCTTGCGAAAAAGTCCCATGTTTCTCCCTCCACACCAAAAACATCCGAGATAGATTCCGACTTCAGCCATCAATCTCGGAAAATACTACTCAACATGCAGACATTTTGAGTCGGTTACCGGCAGGACTAGCGACTCCACAGTTCACACCTGGCCATGACAGGCCACAAAGAAATTCATGATCTGAGCCCCTTTTTCTGGGCGGACATGGCGACCGTCCTCTTTGTAGGCTTGGGGGTCGGAAACGCACATCTCGTATGAGGGGAAATAGGTCACGTTTTCGAACTCAGAGGAGATGCGCCCCGCCACGGCCCGAAGAATAGACTTACTCTCCGAGTTCGCCACAGCCACCTCCAGGGGCCTGAAGGTGCGCCCCAGTGGAATCGGGGACACCGTAAGCACAACGCGCTTCTCACCAAAATGCTTTCGAAGCACTTCCATCGTGGTCTTCACGTTTAATAAATTGTCCTCGTAGGTGGAGGCGACGAATTCAGTTTCCACTTGTCCCCCACCCCTGCAGTACCCCGGCTCGCAACACGCGATGAGACCATTGTTCCGCTTTCGCCAGACCTCTGTGAGCCCAAGCGTGAAGATGACGACCTCGGCCTCGGTAAGCCCCGAAACTATGGCCTGATCGATCGCCATGGTCAGTTCTCGAAGCTTTTCTACAGAGTCGCAAAATATGCGTCGACGATACGGGCATTGCGCAAGTTGGACTCCCTCCCGCACTAGCGTCCAGTGATCATCTTTTTCCTGCTTCCATAAGCCAGCCGCCTTTTCCACTTCCTGACGAATGGCGAAACTATTGTAATATTGTAAATTACTACGGCCATCCCACTCGCCCCATGACGACTCTTCCTTGGCTGCCGAATGAAAGAGCGGCAAGGCCGACTGAGGAATAGTAGGCGACATCACACCCATATCACACTTCATTAGGAAATCTCGGATCTCATTTGCGAAGCATGAGCCAATGGAAAAAACACTGGTATCTCGCCTCAATAGCACTTTTCTTTCTTGGCGGAACTCTCGGTGTCGCACGTAGCGGGAGAAGCGATCATTGACCTCTCCCGGCACATAACGGATGTCATCTGCAGGCATACCCTTACCGCGGCCCTTGCTCCGCAGTGCACCGAAGATTCCCGCCAACATTTCACTACCTCTCTTGTCTTCAATCGACGAGGTTGCGCTTGCCAACAACGTAGCCCCTATTTCAACATGGACGGTCATTCAGCCGCCTATGGTTCAGGACATACTCATAACCGACACCACAACCCGTATTCACCGCGCCATATATAAAAAGATCGCGTTCAGGGCACTCGGCGGCATCTGCTAGGCAGATGGGATCATCACCATCGTCCTGACTCAACCTCACAGTCGAGCCGACATCATGGACTCGGCACTGGAGGCGCGTCTCACCGCCACCTACTTCCATATTCGACGACTGTCCCCTCAATACCCCGGGCTCTTAACAGGTCGACCCGCATACTGGCTGACGTCATTACTTGCACAAAACTGTTTCCGAAGGCAATGTGAGCCTGCTATAGCTGCCAGGATAGCGTTCCAGAACGGCACGGGCTTCCACATCTACCCCCTCAACCAGATTGACACGCTGATATGGCGCTCCAAACAAGCTGGTGGAGAACTCAATCTGAAACACTAGGCGCTCCCCCTCGAGCGGAACAATCCCCTTGTGCAAAGCTCTTGTATCAGCGGCGAAGATGGTCCCCCTGTTGCCACAAATCCGGACGATCTGGTCGGACTTGAAGTGGCGCTCCACCTCATGGTCTTGATAACGCCTATCTTCCTTAAGCTCCCGCGGCTTTCGGCGATGAGAACCCAAGACGAAGCAATGGGGACCATGCTCCTGCCCCACATCGGTCAGGTAGAAGAAGAACTTCAAGAACCGGATTCGGTCCATGTCAGCATGAAACAACTGTGCAGCAGCGGAGCTTGGCTGAGTTGAGAAAGGACAACTCCACCACATGGCGCTGAGATCGAAAACCGGGCGGCTGCCCAAGTAAGCCTGAGCAACTGCCAGCAACGACTGATCGGTGATCAACTGCTGAACAACAGCCTGTTTAAGCAGGTCAGTCTCTTCGAAGTCATAGCGAGTGCAAAGTGGATCGGAACGGGAATAGATGGCTCGCTCTGGCTTGCCCGCCGAGTCCTCGCACCCATGGCGAAGCAAGGCGGGAGTCTCCCGAGCGAAGCGTTCCAGAGAGTGGCAGAGGTCAACAGATAGACTCGAGTCGAAACGGTGAATGCCATCCCGCTGGAGGTCCTCAACCACACGAGTCAAATTATCGCCACTCATGCTCCCTGCTACGCCTCTAGCATCGGCCAAGTCATAGGGTCGATTCAGGCTCGCTCGACACGCAGATAAGGCGTCGTTGAAGCGGCCGTTGGAGGCCGAGTAGAGCCGTCGCATGGCTCGATAAGATCGAGCCGGCGTACGGCCTGTCAGCACGAACACTAAGCATCCCCAGATGTACCGCGGAAAATAGTTGAAGATCACCTTTAGCATGCAATCTCTCCAAGACCAAGTTCTCGAAACCATCAGGAAACAGAGTCCCTGCATAGACCACTTAAACGAAGATCACGGATTAAACCAAAAAAAACTCATGGAGACAACGATCAGACTTAAGCCCCTCCCCCGCAAAAGAACGTTGTTCCGGAGCCTAAGCCCTATTATAATCCGGCCCCATCCAGCAACTAAAGGAATATGAAATATGTCGATTTTCGCCGACCAAAGTGTACTCATCACCGGAGGCACTGGATCCTTCGGATCCAGCCTTACACGCTACTTGCTGGAACACGCCTCCCCACGGCGGTTGATCATTTTCAGCCGCGATGAGTTCAAGCAGTCCGAAATGCAAAAAAAGTTCGAGCACTCGAGCCTGCGCTTCTTCCTGGGCGATGTCCGCGACCGCGATCGGCTAAGGACCGCCTTCCACGGCGTAGATTACGTGGTCCACGCGGCCGCAATGAAACAGGTCCCTGCCGCCGAGTACAACCCCTTTGAGGCCGTCAAGACTAACATTCTAGGCGCCCAGAACATCATCGAGACAGCCATCGAAGCAGGCGTAAAGCGAGTGATCGCACTATCTACGGACAAGGCCGCCAACCCTATTAACCTCTACGGAGCCACGAAACTCTGCTCTGATAAACTATTCATCGCCGGCAATTCGTACGCCGGGGGACAGGTTACCCGATTTGCCGTAGTGCGTTACGGAAACGTACTCAACAGCCGCGGCAGCGTGGTACCCCTATTCAAGTCTCTCCGGGAAACGAACAAACTACCCATCACAGACAAACGCATGACTCGCTTCTTCGTCACGCTAGACCACGCCACTCAATTCGTCGCCGACTGCATGGACAGAATGCACGGGGGGGAGGTATTCATCCCCAAGATTCCCAGCGTCCGGATCACCGATCTGGCCGCAGTGATCGCGCCCGGCTGTGAAATCGAAGAAACCGGAATCCGACCAGGGGAGAAACTCCACGAATTGCTCATCGGTAGTGACGACGCGCGACAAGCTATCGACATGGGTGATCACTACATCCTTAAGCCGCAGTATCCCATGTGGGGCCAGGACCACACGCCTCACGAGGGCAAGCCCCTGCCCGATGGCTTCATTTATTCCAGCGACACTAATGACCACTGGCTGGAGGGCCAGGAGATCCTCGATCTGGTCGGGGAGTGATGGTGCCGGTTCCCATCCCCTACGGTCGGCAGTCCATCGATCAGGCCGACATCGATGCCGTGACAGAGGCAGTGTCCGCACCTCTTGTCACTCAGGGTCCCCTGGTAGACCAATTCGAGAAGGCGCTGGCTGCCGCCTCGGGGACACAACATGCCGTCGTCGCCTCCAGCGGTACCGCTGCACTGCACATGCTCTACGCGGCACTGGGGATTGGACCCGGCGACGAAGTAATCGTGCCAGCAAACACCTTTGCCGCAACCGCGGCAGCTGCTGTCCTCTGCGGTGCCCGGCCGATCATCGCTGACGTGGATACTAACAGCGGAAATCTAGAACCCCCGCAACTCGAGTCCGCGCTTTCGCGAGCCAACAATGCCAAGCTTGTGGTCGCCGTCCACTTCGCCGGCCGCCCCTGTGACCTCGATGGTCTGGCGGCAGTCTGTAGCAGCGCTGGCGTGGAATTAGTCGAGGATGCCTGCCATGCGCTAGGGGCGCGCGATCAGCACGGCAACCCCATCGGCTCACACCCCGGCTCACGTGCAGCGGTTTTCTCATTCCACCCGGTCAAGTCAATCACCTCCGCCGAAGGCGGTGCAGTGGTTACTGATGATGCCGTTATCGCAGATCGTACGCGCAGGCTCCGCCATCACGGGATAACCCGAGCAGATGACCCCAGCCAAGTTCATGCCACATCGGCACCCTGGCACTACGAGATCGAGCAACTGGGATTCAACTACCGACTCAGCGACATCCACTGCGCCCTTGGACTGAGCCAGCTCAATAAGCTCGATGAGTTCGTAACAACCCGCGAGAAACTGGCCAACCGCTACGACGAACTACTGTCACGGCGTTGTCCCAATGTAAAACCACTAGGCGGTGCACCCTGGACAGCGGCAAGGTCAGCCTGGCACCTCTATGTGATTCGCGTATTGGGAGACAACGCAACAGAGCGGCGACGGAAAGCCTACGAATACATGCACACCGGTGGCGTGGCGGTCCAGGTCCACTACCCGCCCCTGCACCATCACCCCTTCTACCAGGAACTCTCTGGTACGCGAATCGAAGACGTTTCGGGTGCTGAGGACTACTACAGCCGTTGCCTGAGTCTACCGCTGTTCCCTGATCTCACCGCAGATCAACAGGACACGGTTATCGATGCCCTGGCGGAGGTGTGCTGTAGTCAGGATGAGACAGCGCGCACGTAACGTAGTGCCTCCACGTCTCCTTGCATCTCTTGTCCAGCCAAAGTGTAGCCAACAGCCTCGAAACAACGCACGCTAGGCGAATTATCGGGACGGATGTAGGCAACTAACTTATTGGCTCCCATACCCTTTGAGGCTGTCTCTATCGCAACTAGGAGTTGCGGTCCCAGACCTCGCCCCCGGACAGAAGGCGCAACATTGAGGCTCACGACAAAATCCTCTTTTGTCTGATCGAGACGAACCATTCCAACTCGCTCCGCACCTTCCATGCCGATAAACAGTTGTCGTGTCTCGCTAAGCAGCGACTCCGCGAACCAGCGTTGGTGTTCCTCCCAGTCGATCAGGATGGAATTGAACGACATCGAACGTGCAAGCGGATCATTTGCCCAGTCGAAGACTACCTGGCAATCGTCGTCGGTAGCCGCACGCAGGGTAACCACCATACCCCTTAGCTCCATCCCTCAGTCTCAGCCAGATGCTCCTCGAGCAATGGCGTATCCTGATCGATGTCACACGCGGCTCGCCGACCGAGTACCCTTGACAGATCCCCAGGCGCTAGCCCCTCAGCCAACTTTCCGCGACGCAATACATCCACGTTTTCTCGGGTCAATAGATCCCCGGCCTTTATCGAGCACGTCGCAAAAATAGACCGTCGTGCAAAGTGGCGCAGTTCCTGTTCAATTTGATGAACATCCTTCTCACCCGACCCCATGACGAGGTCAGCTTCGCGGATACTCTTGACCAGCATGGCGAGTTCATGAGGTTCTAAAGCGTAAGCATGGTCTGGGCCAGGCAACTCATTGGAAAGGGTGTAGTGTTTCTCCACCACCGCAGCACCGAGCGCTACTGCAACCACCGGGGCGATCACGGGATCGCGGGAGTGGTCGGAGAGGCCGGTGGGAATCTCAAATTTCTCCCTCAGAGAAACCAGCACCCGGACATTCACTGCCTCAAGGGGAGTAGGATACGAAGCGGTACACTGGAGCAAGACAAGTTCTTCGCAACCTGCTTCGCGCAATACATTCACCGACTGCTCCACCTCTTCGAGCCGACTAGCACCCGTGGACATAATCACAGGCTTCCCACGACTAGCAACGGCTTTCAACAAGGGCTCATGAGTCAGTTCGTACGAAGCTACTTTGAAGGCATCTACGTGAGGATCGAGTAGTTCCACCGCCTCTTCATCGAACGGACTGGAGATGAAGGCAAGCCCCAGATCGTGGGCCCGTTGGCTCAGTTCACCTAACCATTCTTCGGGCATCTCCAAGGAAGCTATGATGTCGTAAATCGGCGTAGGATCACCCAGGTAGTCGCTCGTCCCGGCCGACCGGGGATACAGACGGCTGGCCTTGAAGGTCTGAAACTTGACCGCGTCCGATCCACAATCCGCTGCCACCTCGATCAGTTGAAGGGCACGCGCGAGCGATCCGTTATGGTTGCTGCCAGCCTCGGAGATGACGTAAGTGGGGGCTCCATCCCCTATCTGATGCCCGCGAATCTCAAACGACGATTTCATGGTGCGGTCTTACTCCTTTCGATCTTACCCAGCCAGTCGTCCATGACGCGCCAAACCCCCCGGCCATCGATCAACTCTTGCCCTCGACTGGAAAACTTCATACGGCGTTCCTGGTTCGTAAGTAACTGTTGACACTCCCGCACCAGCAATACCGGATCCGATCCAGCCAACACAGCCACCCCCCGAGCTGCTGTAGACTCCGCCACAGACTTCTGGTTCTCGGAAACCGCCGCCAGCACGGGCACCACCCCCATTGCCAATAGCTCCCACGTGGTCGATCCCGCAGCAGATATCGCAACTGAGGCACTACGCATCAATATTGACATGCAATTCACATCCTTGTGTACAGCCAGGCGCTGGCAACCCACCTTTTGGGAAAATGCTTCACATCTGTCTGCCACCCCCGAATCAACGCCAGGCCCAAGAATCAGGTCGATGCTGTAGCCGGCTGGCAATCGGCGACACAACTCTTCGCAAACAGGAAGACTCAGTCTGGTCGGATCCGAACCTCCAAAGGTCACCAAGACTCGCTCTCGATCAGGAGTAGACATAGTCTCAAGCGCCTGTCGAAACTCTGTTGGAAGCAGCACATAGTCGCTGCCGATCAGGACCGTCCCGGAGGCGGCTGAGTAGCGATTCCGGGGAAAATCGAGATTCTGATTTACAACCAAGTCTGCTTCGCTCAGTGGGCCGGCCAGGTCATCGAGCGCCAACACCGATCCCACCTGCTGCAGAGCCATCACATCTTCCCGAGAAAAATGGTAGCCATCCAACGCCGTAGCGCATGCATCACCACGACGGCATTCAGCCACCAGCCCTTCGATTTGTGTCGTCTCTACCGCAAGGATCTCGACACCAGCTTCAACGAGGGAATTCTGTGCGTTGCCCTCAATCCCCTCTGCCACAAGCTGAGCCCGACCACCAACCTCGCACCACGCGGTCAGCAACGCCCCAAGCCGTCGTACATGCCCCCAACCAATCTCAGGTGATGCCTCGGAACATCCGATGATGAGCCGACCGCCGACGCGCGAACGAAGAGCATCCAGGTCACAAGCCCGGCCACAAGAGACCACTATTATCCTCCCCGTCTGGCGATTCAGAACTCAGTGGTTTGGCTCCATCTGAACCGCAGGCACTCCATGGACGATGGAGTCACACAAGCGATCGAGATCAGCATCGACTCCTAGCTCCAGATCATCGGGCACCCGATACCGCAGCCGCACATGGGTCTTCGAGCTAGGTTTTCCCACTTCATCGGCCTCTCCGAATTCGGCCACAGCCCTGATGGGAACCATGGCTCCGAAGAAGAACATGTTTGCATAGCGTCGTGCTTGCTGCTCGAAATCATCAGGAAGAGCACTCTCCAGTGACGAGTCGATTAACTCGCCGTACGAATCGCGGTTCCCCACGTCGAAGGTGAAGCCACGACCACGATAGTGAACCCTGCCTGCCACTAACACGCGCTTGCCTTGGGTGGAAAACTCCATTCCCAAGGTTGACGCATAAACCAAAATCTGATCAGCAACAGCCCCTAGTGAGTAAGACGAGATTGTACTCTCGGGTGAAATCACCTTGACGTTGTCGGGCATGCCATCAGGAAAAGCCTCTGCCAGAATCTGTCCTACTGACTCTCGACTAGCCAGTCGTCCAAGACGGATCTCGGCGGGATGGCAACGGATCACCAGGTCACGATCAGGTCGAGCCTCGAACAGTTTCACTGTTTCCACGATCCAGTCTGCCAAGCCATCAAATCCTATGTCGCGGCCTTGAGTGGCGGTATCCCAGGTAATGTTAGGAAACATGGCGGAAAAGAGCCTACCTGGCTGGAGACCAAGGCTTTCCCGCACCTCCACAGCAGACAAAGTCTGTATCTCTGGCCAGTAGGTGGACTGCGCTCCATCCGTACCCTGGAAGCGTTGAGCCAACTGAGCCTCGAGAGCTTTCTCCTGCGCTGAGTTAAGTGGAACATCCTTCCAGGACGGCCACATCTGATCAAATACCTGATAATCCACTGACGGGCGGTCGATATCCACAAGGATGGTGTCTTCGCAAAAGCCTCGTTCATAGGTCACAGCCCGAACGCCAGCTCGTCGAGCCTCGTGAAGGAACACCGCCTCTGGAGCAAAGCGACCATTCAGTAAGAAAACCACGTCAGGCCGAAAATTCTCTATCAGCTCACGTGCTCCGTAGCGCGCCATCAAACCAGCCAGTAGGAACTCCCGAGCCACCTCCACAGACCTTGAATCCTCGAAGCACACCTCTGAGGATCGGAAGAACCGTCGTAGCGGAACTTTCAAGAGTTCGCCCACAGGAGGGTCACCATGGCGCGAATAGTCGAAGACTTCAGTCAGCGACAACGAACGGACCTCCTGCTCCAAGTCCCTCTTCAGATCAGGGGAAACTTGGTCACGCAGGGATACATACGGCAAACCCGCCACTTCCAAAAGGTGCCTACAACTCTCAGCGCAGTCGGTACACGTGCTTTCACGACGATGCCAACGCTCGAGCGTGATCGCCTCGCAACAGGGCATGGCGCGGTCACAGAAGACCATCTTCACCGCAGCTCCACGGAGCGCTACAGCACGAGCAAGAGTGAACTCCCAAGCCTGATGGATAGCCCAGGAACGAGGACTGAAGAAAAGCACCTTTGGCGTACACGTCTCCCAATCACCAAATACCCCCGAAAAGGCATCGGCACTACGAGCGAAGTCTTGGTGAAACACGCGGCGAGAACGCCGTGAAGATTTCAAACCGGGAAGCAGACGACGGTACCAACTCACCAGGAAACCCCCAAAATTACGTAACATATTCTCATAGCCAGGGACCTTCGACACAGAAGCGTTGGCAACGCCAAGTAGGTCTCCAACGAGGACACCATTGAATCAAACCAACTGGGTGAGGTCGGATATGATCAGATCGGCCAACGGCTCGCATTCAGGCTCAGTCCAGGAATCCATTCTGGCATCAGATTCAGTGGACCTAAACACCGTGCCGGAAGAGTCACCAACATCCAGACTCTCAGCTTTGTGAACAACTGATCTACCGTCTCACAACTGACAAAGATCTTACCCGATTACCAGTCTCGTGCACAGCCGAGGGACACCGGGGCTCTGATGATGCAAACATCCTAAGCCATAGTATTTATTTGAACTGACACCGTGCTATTTTATCGGAGTTGCAATCGTATTGAAATCATTGCTGGCGGGATGTGCTGTGTTCGTAATGGAGATGTGAGGAGACCTGCAGTGCGGATCGTGATCATCACTCAGGCACGGATGCTGTCCACCCGGCTTCCAGGCAAGACATTACAACAGGTTGTCGGCAAACCACTGCTACAGTGGCATGTGGAAAGACTCCAACGGGTTTCAGATATCAGTGAACTGGTCGTCGCCACCTCCGATCGAGATGCCGATGCTCCCATCGTCGAAGCCTGCGCTGAGTGGGGGATTGCCTGCTTTCGCGGTCCGGAACTCGATGTATTAGAACGTTTCGAACATGCCGCTGAAGCCCACGCCGCCGATGTGGTGGTGCGTGTCACTTCCGATTGTCCGCTCATTGACCCCCAGGTGGTGCAATTGGTAATCGATCGGTTTTTTGAGATTGATGTCGATTACTGCTCCAACACGATCGAGCGCACCTTTCCGCGAGGCCTGGATACCGAGGTGTTCAGCCGTGAGGCACTGAACACGGCTCACTGCTCCGCTCGGGACCCGGCCGAGCGCGAGCATGTCACGCCGTATATTTGGGGAAACCCTAAGCAGTTCACCCTGGGATCTTTGGTTGGAGAGGAAGACCATTCCGATCATCGCTGGTGTGTGGATACCGAAGATGATCTCCGGCTCATCAAGGCACTGCTATCAGACCTCGATAACCGTGGGCTGGCGACTTCCTTTACGTGGCAGGATGTTCTAGATGTGTTCTCGCGGCATCCCAACCTGCGTTTCACTAACCGTAAAGTCCGCCAAAAGAAAATCAAATAATAGCGTCATGACGAAAGTTGGGACATCGGTAGGCTGGTTGGCAAAACACTTTGGCCTCGCAACGACGGCAGACTCCTGAGGAGATTCGATCATCGGAAATAGAGGAGATCTGAGTTAATCTTGGTTGAGCGCTCCGTTGGTTCCTGAATCGAGTTTGCGAGCCCACGGCGTCTGGATAAAATAACATGACCATGGAGGAGGGCAGCATGCCTCGCGTCAGTGTCATCATCCCCACTTATGAGCAGCAGCCAGAACTATTGACCTCGGCGGTGGAGACTGTCCTCGCACAGTCCTTCACCGACTACGAGATCGTGATAATCGACGACGGTTCGATCGAACGGCCCGCCCATGACTCGCTGGGACCGCTGATCGAGAAAGTCCGACTGATCGAGCAACCCAACGGCGGACCGGCAAGTGCCCGAAATACAGGCATTCGCAAGGCACAAGGCGAGATTATTTCGCTCTTGGACAGTGACGACATCTGGAAGCCCAACAAACTCGCCAGACACGTAGAAGCCCACGACCTCCATCCTGAATGGGCGCTCACATTCAGCCAGAGCGCCCTCCTTCATGGCAACACCGTCTCCAAGATCAAACCGAAGAGCGCTCCTAGCGGTATGATTTTCATCCCGCTGGTGTGCAAGGGTTACATTACCACCTGCTCAGTAGTGGTGATCCGTCGCGATAGTTTCGACAAGGTCGGTCCCTTCGACGAGACGATGCGTATCGCTGATGACTACGAGTGGTTCTTCCGTTTGGCGCAGATCGCCCCCTTCGGTTTCATCCCCTCTCCTCTCACCTACTACCGCCACCACGAGGGGAACATCACTCACAACGTCCATCTCAATCACGAAGAGAAGGTCCGAATCTTCCAGGGCCTCCTGGACCAGGCACAAGACCAAGGTGACAAAACCCTGGAGATGGCCGCTCGCCCCAAACTTGCTTACCACCTTGTCAAGATGGCGCTAGAGAAGCGGAAGAAGGGCGAGATTGATGAAGCGCGGATCGTCATCCGAAAAGCTCTCCGCATACACCCGAGGTCTGGTAAAGCCTGGCGAGCCTTCGGGCGGGACTGGGTGCAGCGCCTGATTGGGATCAACGGATCCTAAAGCGACGATGGCGACAACCGACCTGAGATCCTCCCACCCATGGCTCAGTCTTGATTCCTGTGGCGATATACTGATCTAACTTGATCACTTACAGATCTATTTTCTCCCCGATCTCCGCAACCCTGAACCCTTTCTTCTCCACCTCATTGCGAATTTTCGCATCGAATAGTGCCGGGTTGCTGTGATTGAGATGGATGAACCGGAATCGACCCGGTTCACGAAGTGCTGATTCCTGGAGTATCTCCATCGTTACGACCATCGGCGGATGAG
>JYMV01051964.1_pt1 | contig 13162 bp, 9 predicted proteins | sample 338911 | NCBI WGS metagenome assembly JYMV01 (sample SAMN03354496, study PRJNA234377) | hydrothermal vent metagenome | biome: Deep sea; feature: Hydrothermal plumes at the Eastern Lau Spreading Center, Western Pacific Ocean; material: Seawater | place: Tonga | collected 2009 | depth 2000 m m | reverse complement strand
TGGGTGTGTTGTCGTGACAGACGCTGTTGAGGTTGTCATTCTCATTCTTCGAAGTTTGATGCCATGGACACCACCGCTTTCTGGAACGGGTGGAATTGCGGGTTTAGCAAAAATGTTGGCAAGTGCGATCTATAGTGGGTTACTAGCCGTACCACTTGGATGGTGTCTTCTCTCAACAATTGGAATGTGGCGTTTCTCCACACCATCAGGTCGAAGAGCGACTTGGAGGTAACATAACCCTATGAGTAAGTGGATTATTCAAGATCACGGTGCAGAGGGTTTATCGCCAATGTGTGACCTTCGGGCGACATTCGAGCAGCGTACAGGTGGTTTAACAACACTTGAGAGGTTGACTGGAAAGATAGGATGTTTACCTTCTGGTTTTACGTGTGAGGATGCCCCTCGTGCTGCGATGATCACAGCGCGAACTGGTTTAATACACGTAACAGAAGGCATGGCAACCGAAGTGGATCATCCATGTATAGAAAAACCTTGGGATATTTTAGACAACTTGCCTAAATTACTTGCTGGTGATCTTGAAGAAGCTCCTGAACTTGAAACTCCAAAATCAAGCTCGGTTGTTGGTGATGGTAGAGTGGATGTTGACACAACAGTCACCATTTTTCCGGGTGTCGTCTTCGATGCTACTGCTGGTTCAATTCGCATCGAAGAAGGTGCAACGATTCGCCCAAACGCTGTAATCTGCGGTCCATGTTGGATTGGAAAAGGAACAACGATCATTGATGGTGCCCAGATCAAGGCGAATACTTCGATCGGACCCCATTGCAAAGTAGGAGGTGAAGTTGGCTCCACAATTATTCAGGGAAATACAAACAAATCACACCAAGGACATCTTGGCGATAGCGTCATCGGCGAATGGGTGAACTTTGGGGCTGGCACATCGAATTCTAATTTGTTGAACACGTATGGCGATGTAATCATTACTGACTTAGAGGGAAATCGCCATCGAACAAACAGACAGTTTGTAGGTTGTTTTGTGGGGGATCACGTTAAATTTGCGATTGAGACAAGGATTATGACAGGAACAATTTGCGGTACTGGGGCGATGATCGCTTCAACACAACCACCTCCTACGACAACACAAAGGTTCACCTGGCATACTGATAGTGGAACGAAGCGTTTTCGAATCGAAAAATTCTTAGATATCGCAAAAATTGTTATGGCAAGGCGCGGTTGCGAACTTGAACCTGCTACTGAAGTAATGCTTCGAAAACTTGCGGAATAACGAAGATGTCATCACTTTACATTATTGATGGCCACGCCCAGTTTTTTCGTGCGTATTATGCAATTCGTACGCCGATGAGTAGCCCAGTCACAGGCGATCCGACGAATATGGTCTACGGTTTTACAGCGATGCTCTTGAAGTTGTTACGCGAAGAAAAACCAGAACATCTTGCCGTTGTTATTGATGTTGCTAGCGACCAAGAAACATTCCGTACAGAGATCGACCCAAAATACAAAGCAAATCGCGAAGCAGCTCCGGATGATTTTGGTGGGCAAGTTGACAAATGTCTTGATGTACTTGAAGCCTTGGACATCCCTGTGTACGGCGAACCTGTTGTTGAAGCAGACGACGTGATAGCATCGATGGTCAAGCGAATTCGCCGTCAACAGCCCGATGTAAAAATTAGGATTATTTCTCGTGATAAAGATTTGACGCAACTCATCGATGAGAACGTTGAACTTTTCGATGCGCATAAGGGTCAAACTGTTATTCCAGATGATGTTTTTAAAACCCCAGGGATGGGAATTCCACCTGCAATGGTTGGCGACATCCTCGCAATGATGGGAGATACGAGTGACAACATTCAGGGTGTACCGGGAATTGGTCCAAAGACTGCAGCGAAACTTATCATGGAGTTTGGTTCAATTGAGGGTGTGTTTGAAAACATTGATCAGATTAAAGGAAAGCGTAAAGATAACTTACTTGCGAGTCGTGATATTCTCAAACTGAGTCGAGAGTTAGTGACGTTGAAAGAAGATGTTTCATTTGAATTTGATTTAGAGGAAACAAAATCGGATCCAACTGCTTGGGATGTCAAGGTAGTTGAATCATTATTCCGAGGGTTGGGTTTCAATCGTTTTCCGGATGAGGTGAAGTTTCTTGCTCGGGGTGAAGAAAAGCCAGTTGCTGTTGATGAGAAGAAACCAAAGAAAGCGAGCCCATCAATGACAGGCGGTCTTTTTGATATGGGTCCAGACCGCGAACATCCTGCGTACAAGGCGGGATATGATCTGATCGATACGAAAAAGAAACTTAACGCTCTGGTGAAGCTATGTATGGGGGCGAAGATTATCGCAATTGACACAGAGACAACAGGACTCAATCCTATGGAAGCAGAACTGTGCGGTGTTTCAATTTCACTTGGAAAGGGCGACGGCGCATACATTCCAACTAAGTGCCGAGAAAAACATCTTGACCCAGATGTTGTAATTGAGGCGTTGCGTCGAGTGTTTGAAAATGAATCCATTGCCAAGATAGGACACAACATTAAGTACGATCTCGTTGTGCTTGAGAATGCTGGAGTTGAAGTTTGTGGTGTATTGCACGATACGTTGATTGCCGCGTGGCTTATCGACGCTTCAAGAAGTGGATATTCGATGGATGCGGTTGCCCTTGGCACGCTGGGGTACGAGTGCATTCCAATTTCTGAATTGATCGGTAAGGGAAAATCGCAAATTACGTTCAACGAAGTACCGATTGTTGATGCCTGTCCTTATGCGGCAGAAGATGTTGATATTACATTCCAACTTTGGAATGTTTTTGAGCCGCAGTTAGAACTGAAAAATTTGCGAGGGCTGTATGATGAGATAGAAATGCCGCTTGTGCGCGTGCTTGCAGCGATGCGTATTGCTGGTGTAAAGGTTGATCCAGATGAGTTGGAGCGACAACGTCAACTCTTAACTGTTCGCATTGAAGCATTACAAAAAGAAATTGGCGATGTGTCGCCGTATCCATTTAATCCAGATTCACCTAAACAATTGTCAGAGGTTTTATTTAACGAATCACCTGGTCTTGGTTTAAAGCCAATTAAAAAGGGTAAATCATTTCACTCTACAAATGTTGAAGTCTTAGAAAAATTGGCAACTGACCCAGAGATTGAAACGCCATTGCCTCGGTTAATTCTTGAATATAGAAAATTAACGAAATTAGTAAACACTTATTTGGTTTCTTTAGGCGAAGCAATCAACCAGAAAACACATCGCATTCATGCATCCTTTAATCAAACAGGAACTTCAACTGGACGGCTCAGCAGCAGTGACCCAAATCTGCAGAACATTCCAATTCGGACTGAAGTTGGCCGTGAAATTAGACGGGCATTCATTCCAGAAAAAGGTAATGTACTTGTTGCAGCGGACTATTCGCAAGTGGAATTGCGAATGCTTGCACATCTTTCAGGTGACGAAGCATTGAAGCAGGCATTCCTTGAAGGGCAAGACATTCACAGGGCAGTTGCGTCGGAAGTTTTTGGTACGAAAATCGAGGAAGTGTCGAGTGAGCAACGTTCAGCAGCAAAGGCAGTGAACTTTGGGATCGTCTATGGCATCACACCCTGGGGGCTTGCGCGGCAACTTGATTGTGATCCAAGTAGGGCTGCTTCTATTATTGAAGATTACAAAACGAGGTTCAGCGGCATTCAAACTTTTCTCGACAAATGTGTTGCAAAAGCCAAGGAGTATGGGTACGTCGAGACGATCATGCGAAGACGCAGAGCAATTCGTTCGATAGATTCACCAAATTCTCAGCAGCGATCGATGGGGGAGCGAGTTGCTATTAATAGTGTGGTGCAGGGGAGCGCTGCGGATTTGATCAAGATTGCAATGAACAACGTGCAAACTGGGTTAGCTGAGAAATTTCCTCGTGTAAGGTTGTTGATGCAAATCCACGACGAACTTGTTGTTGAAACACCTGAATCAGAGGCTGAATCTGTCAAAGAATTTCTCGTCGAGGTGATGGAATCAGCGATGGATCTCGATGTCCCAATTGTTGCCGACGCTTCAATAGGCTCGAGTTGGGCTCAATGCAAATAAACTGACCCTCGGTTAGTTTATTTTGCAAGAGGGAAGGACTCGACACTTTTAATTGCCACAGAAGGCAAATAAAAATGCGAAAGTCCCAGAGCGGCGTAGCCGCTCGCGTGTATTTCCTTGCTGCGAAGAAGGGAGGAAATGAACGCAGTCCACCGAGCGAGAGTAAAAGACAAGACCTCATCGCTAGCAATGAGGTCTTGTCTTTTACGAAAGCGAGGCGGACGGGACTCGAACCCGCAACATCCGGCTCGACAGGCCGGTACTCTAACCAATTGAGCTACCGCCCCAATTGGGGTACGGGATTCTATCATGGTAGGGTGTTTGGTCAAGGGGTACGAGTCTGTCAAAAGAAGATCAATCGATGATGCATTCAATCTCAAAATAAGATAAATCTTGTATCTCACATTACCACTGAATTCGTATGATCACCATATAAATTGCCTATTGTTAGAGTGTCCTCAAATTTAACCTGATTAATACCAAATAAACGCTTTTTTGTCAAAATAAAGGTGGTATTAAGGTTGATTATGAGGTACTTTTAGGTGATTGTGGAGGGTTTGTGCCCATTGGTTGAAACCGGAGGCATTGCCCTACGAATGAATTGTTATTCCCTGTTCGTAGGGTTCGCATTCAAAACAAGTTAGGAAGAAAGTATCTCTAAGGAGTGTTGTCAATGAACGTTCAATCTATGTCTCTAAATGTAACTTTAATCACTGCGATTTCGACCTCTGTGTTCGCGGGGCCTGCTACTACTGGGCCTAACCATCAGCTTGATCGTGAGATCAATACAACACTGCATCTGGAGAGCAGTTGGAATACAACGCTACAAATTAGCGATGCTCCAAATCGTCGAATTGCAATCTCAATTCCACTTGAGAATATGACATACACGCTAGAACTTGAACCATATTCAGTTCGTGCAGATGCATATTCGCTTTTCATGCAGGATGACGATGGTGAACTTTACGAAGTTGAGCCAGGTCCAATAAGAACACTCCGCGGTTCCATCGTTGAACTAACCGGTAGTAGCGTCTCAGGAACTTTGATGGACGATGGGCTTTACGCTCGCATTCTTCTAGAGGATGGAACAGGATATTGGATGGAACCAGTTGGCGAAAAAATCGACAATGCACCTTCCAATTTGTACGCATTTTATCGTAACGATGACATTATTCCTTCGGGCGGTTCTTGCGCAGCTGAAGATCACGCAGAAGTTGCAAGCATTTTAAATATGCTTGCAAATTATGATGTAAACAATCGATCCAATCGCGGAGGTGATTTAGAAGTTGCTGAACTTGCTTGCGATACAGATTATGAATATTATCAAGACTGGGGAAGTCAAACAGAAGCAAGAATTGAATCTGTCATTAACAGTTTGAACCTACAATATGAGTCCGAAGTAAACTTGCGGCATGAGATCTCAGCAATCATCGTTCGTTCAGATTCAAATGACCCATACACTTCAAATAACGCTGGAACATTGTTGGATCAATTTAGAAATCATTGGAATAGCAACCATGGATCAATTGCCAGAGATGTCGCACACCTATTTACCGGTAGATCTCTAAATGGTGGAACAATCGGTATTGCATGGCTTGGTGTTGTTTGTTTCACGAGTTCTGCTTATAGCCTCGTGCAATCAGATTGTTGCGGTAGTTTTGGCTGTACAACAGATCTTTCTGCTCATGAACTCGGACACAACTGGAATGCTGGTCACTGTAGTTGTACAAGTAATACGATGAATCCCTATATCGTCTGCGCAAACGATTTTACGCAAGGCTCTATTAACTCGATCACTTCTTATGCAAATTCAGTTAATTGCTTGTCAAATGCAGCGCCGCTGGGTGCTTGTTGCCTTTCGGGTGGTAATTGTGTCATGGCATACGAGTCGATATGTGAACCAAATGGTGGTACATATCAAGGTGATAATGTCGAATGTGCAGATGTAACTTGCGCTGACCCAATTGGTGCTTGCTGTATCGGCGGTGCTTGTACAGAATATACAGAATTAGATTGTTCAAATGCTGGTGGTGATTATGCTGGTGATGAGACGAATTGCAATACGACTGGCTGCTCTTTAGGTGCTTGCTGTGTTGGAATTGATTGTTCACTCACGCTGTTAAATGACTGCACCGGCAGTTGGTTTGGTGATGGCACAACGTGTGCAGATACAAGTTGTGGTGTTGGTTCAGATCAACTGAATTACGAATTAAGAACATGGTCGAACTCTAGCGGACAGTCAATGGAAACATACGATCTATATTTTCCAAGTTCAGATTCAAATACCAGATTGATTGCAGTTTTCGGTGAAAATGCAGACTTAATCCAACTTCGAGGTTGGTCGAACGCTTTGTTTGATAACTCGGCTAATTTGGTTGCACTCCATCAATCACCTTATGGAAATGATGGTCCACATGATCGTGTATTCGACGATCCATTTGGAATTGAACTCGAATTCGATTCTTATGTCACAATTGGAGCTACTGATTTAGTAGACTCAAACTTGACGATGCTCGGATTCGATTCTACAGGCTTTAATAGTGACGCAGGTCTTGAAATGGACAATGGCGTTTGGTTCTTGATTCCAGATGATCCAATGGCATCAGAGGGTGCTGGCACAGCACTGGGTCACAGAATGATGAGTATTTCAGCAGAGTCAGGTCAGGGGATTGAACTTCTTGTTAACGTTCAATGGTTCGACGGTGCAAATGTTGTTCATGAAACTCGTAATATCTATTGGAACAATGAAGGTCTTGGTGGCGGACCCGATTGCCCAACCGATTTAGATGGGAATGGATCAACAGATGTAAGTGACTTACTCATGATGATTTCTGCTTGGGGTCCATGTAGCGGTTGTATTGAAGATCTCGATGGTAATGGAACCGTTGATGTCTCTGACCTTCTTTCTGTCATCGCTGCTTGGGGAGCTTGCGAGTAAATTTAGAATTGTTATATCAAGACCCTCGCCCTATTGGGCGGGGGTCTTTTTTTATGAGTGCGAGTGCCTCAGCGAAAATCCATACTTCGAGAATAATAGCTCCAATTCCAATACCGAGTAACAACCACTGTTCTTGAAGGAACCAGCTTTCTGCAGCAGCTGTACCAACAAATGCTTGCATGATCATTGCCCACATCGGCATCACTAACATAAAGATAGCGGGTGGGATAATAAACCACGTTGGTTTTTTGTGGTGCCATAAAAATGCCGCGATGACGAGAAATGCAAGTCCTGCGAGTAGTTGATTGATCGCTCCAAATAGCGGCCACAGAATTAAACCACCCGTACCCATTTTTGCAACTGTCCATTCTCCGCTTGCTGGGATTGCTGCAAGGAGACCTGCAGTCAAGACGACGAATAAAGTCGCAGTATGTTTATTTCGTAAGACGTGTAGAGGGAGTTTTGGTGTGCTAGCAATTTCTTGTACTACATAACGTTGCAACCTGCATGCAGTATCGAGTGTCGTTCCTGCAAACGATGCAACAAAGACACCCATCATTGCAACTGCAATAGAAGATGAAATGCCAATGGAACTGATAAAATTCGCTGATCCATCAACAAATGCTCCGACTTTGGCACCTAGACCACCCGCTGTTGCCCATGACGCATATCTAGCCTCCCAGGCATCATTTCCCAGCAAGATGCCTTGCTCGCTTTGTATACCAAGTGACAGCCCTGCAACACACGCAAGAATCACAAGCGTTGCAAGAAATCCTTCAGTGAGCATGGATCCATACCCAACAAAGGTCGCATCGGTTTCTCGCGATACTTGTTTGCTCGTCGTGCCGCTTGCAACAAGGCAATGGAAGCCGCTACATGCGCCGCAAGCGATCGTGATAAACAAAAATGGAAAGATCAGCGGGGCGTCGGTGGGTGAAATGTCGATCATTGGCGCAGAGATGACGAGCTCTGGTCGAATACCATCGATGGGTGCGCCTCCAAAAAATGCTGCAACGACGAGACCGACCACAATCAATGCGATGACAGAAAGTAATTGCAAAGCATTGATGTAATCACGAGGTTGTAGGAGCGACCAGACGGGAAGTACCGATGCGATGTACGAATAACCAAGCAAGATGACAACCCAAACAATTGTCGGTAGGCTTGCGAGTGATGTGTTGAATGTGTCAAGTAGACCATCATTTCCATATATAACTGTGAGATACATCACGCAAAGGGCGAGCAGTGACGGAATCAGAATACCGACATCCTTACGATGAAGCCATGTACCGATGAGTACTGCAATTGGAACTTGTACGAGGCATGGAAAAATTGAAGATGGATACATACGAAACACTGCTGCGATGACTAATCCAAAGATTGCCAGAACAACAGTTAAACCCAAGAACAACACTAGTAAAAAGAGCATGCGAGTTCGAGGTGAAATTAAATGACCAGCAACGTCACCGATGCTTTGGCCTTTATTTCGCAAACTAACTACAAGCGAACCAAAGTCATGGACTGCGCCTACAAAGATTGCGCCAAAGACAACCCAAAGCATAGCGGGAAGCCAACCCCACATGACAGCAATTGCAGGACCAACGATTGGACCTGTTCCGGCGATCGATGTGAAGTGGTGCCCGAAAATAATTGAGCGGGGTGTAGGAACGAAATCTACGTCATCTTGCAGTTCGGTTGACGGGCAAACAGCGGTTGCAGAGAGACGAAAAATTTTGGAGCCCAGCCATTTTCCATACGTGTGATACGCAACGATAAATCCAAGCCCCGCTGCAATTGCAATCATGAGTGTTAGCATTGTGTGTTACTCTGCATCTGTGTTATATCCAACATACATTGCCTTTACCATCATAATCATAATTCCAACATTAGCACTCGTGTTTCGTAAACGAAAAACACGAGCAGTTGGATTGTTACAAGGGGTGGCATTACAGATGGCAGCGGTGGTACCCGTTGCAATTGCACAGCTGACAGGATTTGTCTGGAAAAGTTGGTCGATTGCTCCAGCAGAGGCAATTGAAGTATTTCCACTCTCCGTTCTTTTCGATATGGCTGGATGGTCGGTGGTTTCACCCTTTGATTGGCTTGTCCCAAAGCGTCAGACGTGGGTCTTTAGTAATCTAGGGGAGTTTGGCGTTCTTTGGATTTCAAAGGTGATGCTTGTTGCAATGTTGCTCGCATGGAGGCGTGAAAAGTGTGTTCGAAAACCAGATTGGCTCACCATTGTGATCCTGCTAGCGGTCTTTGCTGATTCTTGGGCTTCCCGTGATTTTCCTTGGTGGGGGACCTAAAAACTTACCGGGGGTGAGTTTATTCTTCGATCGCGAGGATTTCGAATTGGGTTCGACCAGTCGGTAACACGACACCAACGGTTTCGCCAATACGCGATTTGAACAGTGCTTCACCAAGTGGTGAGTTTGGAGTAACTTCAAGGTAATCCAAATCAAAGCGACCAGTCGATTCGCCGACTAACTTGTATAAATCTTCTTTGTTGTTCGAGAGATTCTTCAAACGTACGACATTGCCAAGAAACACAACATCATCAGGGACATGCTCGGTATCCGCAACAGTTGCCCCAGCAAGACGTTTTTCCAAGTCCTTGATCTTCCGTTCGTTGTGGGCTTGCTCATCTTTTGCAGCGTGATAATCTGCGTTCTCTTTCAAATCGCCAAGTTCACGGGCAGTACCAATGCGTGTAGAGATAACCGGACGCTCGGCAACAAATGCCTCGAGCTCTTCGGTGAGTTTTGCGTGTTCTTCTCCAGTCAAGTAATCCATACGAGAATAGTACCAAAGTTAGCAAACGTCAGAAAGATTTTTAGTAATAAGACCGCTACCTATGTCAATGTAATACTATTTGTTCCTCCCCACGCAAACTCTACTCTAGTATTATAATTATATGGCAATGTCTAAATGCAGACCCTTCATTCTTTGCGCGATATCATCAATTCTACTTATTGGATGCTTTAAAAACTCAGAAGATACTTCAAGACCTGTGATAGTTGCTATACCTTTTCCTCAAGAAGTGGAAAATGTTGATCCCTTGATAACTCAATTGATTTCTAATACAGCTCTTGAACTAGAAAAAAACCCATTAAAACCCCTTAATTGGGATAGACATGCAGGAGCATTACTTGCAAATTATTACTTTGAGGAATCAATTCAAACTTCAGAAATTCTAATTGATCGTTGGCCTAATTATTCTAATAAATCAAAGTATCGCCAAGCAATTGCAAGGTGGAGGTTAAATCAGCAAACTCAAGCCATCGCAGAATTAATGGAAGTGCTGGACAATGAACCGTCTTATGCTAGTGGCTGGAGGCTATTATCACAGTGGAAACTTGAAATGGGAGATTTGGAAGAATCCGCTTTAGCGATTAAAAAAGCAATTGAACTTAATCCAGATTTAATTGGCGCACATGCAATTCACGCCACGCTGCTCCTGCAAAATATGAATGCAAAAGAAGTTATTGCCTTGCTTGAACCAAAATTAAATCGTGATGACACTCCTCCCTACATCTACTTTCTGGCAAGTCAGGCCTATAGGCAACTTGGCAATATTGAGGCTATGGAGCAAATGAATAAAAAGAGTATGCCAGTGCCAAATGAATGGCCGGACCCTTGGCTAAGTGAAATAGCAACACTTGCCTCAGGAGTCAAAAATGTCACGAGAATTGGACAACAATTCCTTGATAGAAAAGAGTATAAAAATGCTATCCCCTTTCTAAAGCAGGCACTAGGGGCAAACCCAGAAAATTCCCATGTCCGCGGAGGATTATCTTTAGCATTTATAGAAATAGGTGAAATGCAAAGTGCCCAGAAAGTACTAGAGAGCATTCCGAATATAGAAAATGCTACTCATTCCTATTGGTATGTTTATGCGAAATTTGCTGAAACCAAGACAAAGAATGGAAATCCTTATTGGCAGCGGAAGTCCTTAGAGTGTTATGAAAATTACTTAAAAATTGCTGAGGGAACTCCAAAACTCTATCAGAGAATGTCACAGATTGCTGCATCTATTGAAGAGTATGCACCTGCACAAGATTATGTCCTTAAGGGCGCGCAATTATTAATCGATAATAATCAACTGCAAGAGGCAAAGATCTATTTAAGCCAAGCAATAATGAATCTAAAGCAACATGAGCAGTTAACGTTAATGTTGGAAGAACTTGCTGCAATAAAATGAAACGAACTGTTCTATGCCTACTACTTTTTGGATGTAATGATGAACAACATCAAATAAGTCAGCCTGATGTTACTCATGCATCAACCGACACGCCGGTGATTTGGTTTGAAGATGTTGCTCAAAATATCGGTATTAATTTTAACTATCACTCAGGTGACAATGGCAATTTTTACATCATTGAGACGATGGGGGGTGGCGTAGCTCTTTTTGATTATGACAATGATTCTGATCTTGATTTATATTTGACACAAGGCAATAACCTTGCTGCTGACTTAGATCCTACATTGACAAACAAACTGTTTGAGAATGATGGTACAGGCATATTCAAAGATGTCACTTTAAAAAGCGGATCAGGCGATTCTTCCTACAGCCTTGGTGTTGCTACAGGGGACTATAACAATGATGGTTTTGTCGACTTATACATTACCAATTATGGAAGAAACACATTGCTGAAAAATAATCAGGATGGCACATTTGAAGATGTGACTTCTTATGCTGGCGTAGGCGATAAATCTTTCTCTGCCTGTGCTGCATTTGTAGATATAGACAATGATGATGATTTAGATTTGTTTGTCACAAACTACCTTGATTGGTCTGCCGAAGATGAGATAGATTGCTTTAGTCAATTAACCCGTCGAGATTATTGCGCCCCTGAGGCATATAGATCTCCCATTTCAGATAGTTTATATCTTAATAATGGAGATGGGACATTTACAGATATATCATCCCAAAGCAACATATCTAGCAAGAAAGGAACTGGATTAGGTATTGGAATAGGCGATTTCAGCAATGATGGTTTTGCAGATATTTTTGTTGCCAACGATGGGATGCAAGATCAATTATGGATAAATCAAGGCGATAATACATTTATAGATCAAGCATTACTTTACGGTTGCAGTGTTGACAATACAGGAAAATCGAAGGCTAGTATGGGGGTCGCGTTATCTGATATTGATAATGATGGTGATTTAGATTTGTACGTAACTACTTTATTCCAAGAGACAGACTCCTTCTTCATTAACAGTCAAGGTTCTATGATTGATTCAACATCAAGGTGGGGTGTTGCTGCAGATACAAGAGTTTACACAGGATGGTCAATTATTCTTAATGATTTTAATAATGATGGTCAGGTAGATTTGTATGAAACTACAGGCAGAGTTAGGTGGCAAGCAGATCAGTTTGACGATGCTGATTGGTTAGCTGAACCAAATTTATTATTTACTTTGGAAGGGGAAAAATTCAAATTAATAGAACCTCTTGGAGGGACTCCCGAACCTCTTGTATACACTGCACATGGGGCAGCAACTGGTGACATTAATAAAGATGGTTTTCTAGATATCATTATTGTTAATAAAGATAGAAATGTAAATGTATTGCAAAATATTCTTTCAGAGGAAGGTCAAAATAATTGGATTAGATTAGATATTAGGAATAAGTTTGGTTCTCCTGCACTTGGAGCAATCGCGGAAATAACACTTCCGAATCAGAATAAATATTACAAGTTAGTACAAAGTTCTACTGGCTATGCTTCATCTCAAGACCCCGCGATTCATATTGGTTTAGGTGATGCTACAGAGATAAGTGACCTAAAAATAACTTGGCAGAATGGTGTTACTAAAACGCTTGGAACATTAAAGGCGTCTCAAACCCATATAATTTATCCATAAAAAGACAACGCCTTAGCCGAGGCTAAGGCGTTGCGATTTAAGCTATATAAACCTTTCGTACGTGACGTATTATTTACGACGACGACGACTAGCAATACCTGCTAAACCAAGAAGTGCAAAAGCACCGGGTGCTGGAATTGGAACAGTGTGGAAAGTTACTGTACCACTTATATATGTAGCATCGATTGCGCCTCCGGCGTCATCATAACCTTCATATAGTTGCCAAGCGTCAAACTGATCTGCTTGCCACCTAACTCTGCCTGTAGTTTCATACAAATCTACCTGACCATCATTATTAAA
>JYMV01046552.1_pt1 | contig 13163 bp, 6 predicted proteins | sample 338911 | NCBI WGS metagenome assembly JYMV01 (sample SAMN03354496, study PRJNA234377) | hydrothermal vent metagenome | biome: Deep sea; feature: Hydrothermal plumes at the Eastern Lau Spreading Center, Western Pacific Ocean; material: Seawater | place: Tonga | collected 2009 | depth 2000 m m | reverse complement strand
TAGCTGGAATCAGATAGAATTAGGCAGAAACCGAAATGTAGACGGTCCTGGTAACTATATTGTAGATAAAATCAGTGTCTGGAATACAGCCCTGTCAAAAGATCAAATTCAGGCATATATGTTTGGAGAACTATCTGATACTGAAGAGCATCTATTAGTATATTGGAAAGTTGCAGCCGGCGAAGGTGAAATCCTATATGATCATTCTGGTAATACAAACCATGCCACCATTTATGGTGGTACCTGGAGCTCGGATGTGCCGGTTTATATTAATGAGACTCCAACTATTACGCCCATCTCCGATATAACAATAGATGAAGACGCTGGCCAGCAGGACGTTGCACTTACAGGTCTCAGCACTGGCAATGAATTTGATGGCCAATCACTAACAATTATTGCCACATCAAGTAACTTAAACCTTATACCTGATCCTGTGGTTACCTATACCAGTCCTGATAGCACTGGTACCTTAATATTTGAACCTCTAGCGGATTCAAGCGGAGCCACAACGGTAACACTAAGAGTACAGGATAGTGGTGGAACTGAAAACGGGGGTGTGGACACAGTAGTAACCAGTTTTCAGGTTACGGTCAATGCTTTGAATGATGCTCCAGTATCATCAGACCTAGCTGTGGAAACAAATGAGGACAATGATGCTATAGGATCACTGGTGGCCATTGACGTAGAAAATAGTCCACTCAATTATAGTGTAATCACCGGACCATCACATGGAACAGTAACTCTAGATCAGATCAGCAGCTCATTGTCATTTGATGGGGTAGACGATTATGTTGATCTTGGTGACCCTGATGACGGCAGCCTAGATTTTGGTTCAGCAGCTATGACTATTTCAGCATGGTTTAAGCCGAACCAGACCGGATCCGCACAAAATATCCTAATTAAGCATAATGGGCACTCGGGTATGCCAGTCTATCGGATAAAACTTAATTCTGATGGAAAATTATCTATTCGCATTGGTAGTCAATCAGGTTTCACAACCACCGTAGCTGCAGAATTTAACGAATGGAACCATATCGTCATCTATCGATATGGTGGCTCCATTGGATCATACCTTAACGGTGGAAGCTCGGGAGGCGCAAATCATATGTCTGGCGCGTCTAGCAATAATTCTCTCAAGTTTGGAGAAGATTTCGATGGGAATATTGATGATATTGCTATGTGGAATACTTTCATATCTATCCCGGCAATAACTGAACTTTATAATGGATTAAGTCCGATCACGGAGTCAGGGAACTATACTGCGGTAGATAACCTGGTTGGGTATTGGGACTTCAACGATGGTAGCGGTGATGTATTAAGTGATTTAAGCGGTGGCGGAAACCATGGGACAATTTTGGGTGCTGACTGGAACAGCGATGGTGTATTTGCCGTTCAGAGCAATGATTTCATATACTCTCCTAATGAGAACTATAACGGCAGTGATTCATTCACGTTTTTGGCCAATGATGGGATGGACGACAGCAATATTGCCACGGTAAGCATTACGGTGAACGCGGTTAATGATGCTCCCATGTTGGACGCCGGCATCGTGCAGCCGATAGTAATGGATGAAGATGATACATTGTCGCTTTTTTCCATTGTTGACCTGATAGAACTTGGGGTTATCTCAGATGTTGACAATACCCTGGAAGAGTTGAGCTTTACCCTTTTAACTGACAATGAAAATATCAATGTTGATTGGGATGGTGACAACGCTTCCAATCCTTTGCTGATTCCTGATCCTGATTATTATGGTGCAGGTATGCTTACGCTCTGTGTCTCAGATGGAGAGTATGAAGTGTGTGGTGAGAACAGCATTACAGTCAATCCTGTCAATGATGCCCCGGTAGCAGATAACCAGTCAGTGACGACGGATGAGGATACGCCTGTGGCCATTACGATGACTGGTTCAGATGTGGAAGGTGATGATCTAACGTTCCACGTATCAAGCGGACCATCAAACGGCACCTATGATGGCACAACCTATACACCCAACGCTAACTTCCACGGCACGGACAGTTTCACATTTACTGCAGACGATACTCCTGCTGACCCTACTTCATCCTGCAGCGGAAACTGTGATACTTTCGCGGGCGGCTGCTGGTGCGACAGTTTGTGTGAATTTTATGGTGACTGCTGCGATGATGCCTGTGAGTACTGCGGCTACAACTGTGACAACAGATCTGCGGACGAACAGGCTTTATATGATAAGTACCATGATGAGCATGGCAACCGCATTTATGTGGCAGAGTTTGGTCACTTTGAAGATCCAAAGGATAAACATTTTAAGACTGAGTCTGGAGAAGAAGGCAGTAGGGACGAGTCTAATGATGCAACGGTTACAATCACGGTGAATCCTGTTAATGATGCCCCTGTTGCAAATGACCAGGCAGTTACCACGGATGAGGATACGGACTACAGCGGCACGTTTACCGCCAGTAATGTGGATGAGGATGCGCTCGCCTACAGCATTGTGACTAATCCATCAAATGGAACGGTCACAATTACCAATACATCAACCGGTGCATTTACATATAGTCCCACAGCGGATTATAATGGGTCGGATTCTTTTATATTCTCAGCCAGTGATGGTACGCTGTCTGACACGGCTGCTGTGAGTGTCACTGTTCATGCGATCAATGATGCTCCGGTTGCCGATGACCAGGCGGTGACAATGGATGAAGATACGGACATTTTGATCACCCTGACAGCCAGTGATATAGATGGCGGGAGTATCAATGCTTTTACCGGAGAGTATTACAGCGGTGGGGATGGGGGAGCATCACCAACCTTCGGTGACCTGGTGATGGTAAGAGAAGATTCTTTAATTAATTTTGACTGGGGTACTGGCAGTCCTGAAACATCGATCCCTGATAATAATTTTCAGGTGATTTGGACAGGTTTCATAGAAGCAGATGCTCCCGGAGTGTATAGTTTCAGGACATACACAGATGACGGCGTCAGGCTTTTTATCAATGATTCGCTGATCATTGATCAATGGTTCGACTTTCCTGCCACTTCCCATACCGGTTCCATCAGCCTGGAATCAGGTGTACACAGTTTAAAAATGGAATACTACGAGAATGCAGGATCTGCGGTTGCCTACCTTTACTGGACGCCCCCATCTGGTTCCGAGTCGCTAGTTTCTCCAAGAGGTCTCGGTTTCAGCGTAGAATCCTACCCATCGAACGGAGATCTTTACGGTGATTCGCCATTTGTAACCTACTCTCCCTATGAGAACTACAATGGGACCGATTCTTTCACTTTCTGGGCGAATGATGGGTTGGACAACAGCAACATTGCCACGGTAAGCATTACAGTTAACGCGGTCAACGACCCGCCCACAACTTCTCTACTGCGCATCACGATCCCGGAGGATACAGAGGTCACCGATACAATGATCGCAGATGATATCGAAGATGATGCCCTAACCTATATCATATTTTATGACCCTGATCATGGGACTGTTACCAGTATGAACAGTTCCACCGGTGAGTTCACCTATATGCCGGATGAGAACTATACGGGTAACGATAAATTCCGTTTCTATGTGAACGATGGCGAGTACGACAGCGACACATCCCGGGTCCGTTTCCGCATTGAAGCGGTCAATGATGACCCGGAGCTGGCCTTCATGCCGGACACGTCCACCTATGAGGATGTGACCCTGGCGGTACCGCTCATTGCCACGGATGGGGATGGTACAGAGCTGGAGATCACTGTGACCAGCTCCAATGACTCTGTCTACCTGGAGCTGAGTGATGATATGCTGGTGATGGAGCTCTATCCTGGCTGGCACGGCACGTCAGAAATATCGGTGCTCATTGATGATCATCTTCCTGACGGGGACGTGGTGGACTCTGCCCTGGTGATAGAGAGTATTCCGTTCGATGCCTATGGTTCCACAGAAGGATATTTTGACAACTACGATGAAGCCTGCCCATACAATAATAGCGAGTCCCCGGATGTGGTCTATGCCTACACCGCGACAGAAGATATGGTAGTGGATATCGATCTCTGCGGTTCTATGTATGATACCAAGGTCTATGTGTATGAGAATGACGTGGGCAATCTGGCCCTGACCACCAATGGTGAAGAAGCGTGTGATGATGATTTTTACGGGTATGACACTTTGGGAACCGGGTGCGACATATATACATCCGCACTCTGGAGCGTGCAGCTTTATTCAGGCAGCACCTATTATGTGGTGGTAGACGGTTATGGAGGGGACTATGGCGAGTATGAGCTCATGGTAAGTACAACCAGCACAATATCTGTTTTACCTCCATCTGATCCGTTATTGGACCTTGCTTCCCTTGAGCGTATGAAGGAGATTGCTCTTAGAGAGCGTATGGCGAACCGTGAGCCGGGTGGAGGCAGGGCCACGGACTCCCAGAGCTTTATCCTGACCGTACACGAGGTCAATGACCCGCCGGTTGCTTATGATGATGGTCAAGAGTACTGGTTGAGTGAGGACGACACCCTGTCCTTTTCTGTCTCCGGTGATGATGGCGACTATCTGACACTCGCTGAGGATGTACAGTCATTGACCTATAGTGTTGTATCAGGTGCAGTTCATGGCAATGTGACCCTTGATCCACAGACCGGAGCGGTGGTGTATGATCCGGACCAGGACTATTTTGGCGCGGACAATTTTTTCTTCAGTATTACCGATGATGGCACTACTGCTGGGGAAGCTGATCCCTTGAGCGATACGGCAATGGTGTTTATTGAAGTTGGGCCAGTCAATGACGACCCGATTCTGGCGTTCCTGCCGGATATCTATCTTTGCTGCGGACGTGGATAATATGGACCTGACCCTTGAAGCCTGGAGCGACAATGGCTATGTCTCTGCGGAGATGTTTGATACTTTACTGGTGCTCAGTCCTGCTGAGAACTGGAGCGGCTCTGCCCAGATCACGGTGGTGGTCAATGACAACATGACCCGGGCCACGGACTCCCAGAGCTTTATGCTGACGGTGATGCCGGTCAACGACCCGCCGTTCTTTACCATGGAATCATTCAGCGCTACGGTCAGCATGACGGATTATCTGTCCATCGACCTTCATGGAGATGATGTTGACTCGGATATATTCTTCAGCCTGTCCGGACATCCGGACTGGATGAGCCTGGATGACGACCGGATGGTCGGGCAGCCCGATGCGGACAGCGTGTATGCCTTTCAGGTGAGTGTGTCGGACAGCGAGTTGACCGTCACGGAAGATTATGTTCTTGCAGTCGCGGATTATCGGCCTGGTATTATTGACCTGTTGGATGTTCCTGAAGATCAGGGCAGGCAGATGCAGCTGTCCTGGGTACCGGGCAATCCCGGCATCTGGGGGTACTTTACTGAGTTCAGCGTCTGGCGGCTGGTTAACGATACGCCTCCGGAAGCGCCTCCGGTCTGGGACTTTGTCCTAACATCGCCCTGGCACGGGTTTGAAGGCTACAGCGCTGTGGTGCCCACCCTGGGCGACTCTACCCATGCAGGGATCACCTGGAGCACTTTCAGGGTCACGGCCCATACGGAAGATCCGAATGCATTCTACCATTCTGTGCCGGCAACGGGCTATTCCACGGATGACCTGGCCCCGCTGCCTCCCTTAGGTGTGATGGCAGAGCAGGTGGATACGTCCATCGTGGTGAGCTGGGACCTGTCTGTGGATGAAGACTTTGATTACTTCAGCCTGCACCGGTCCATGGAACCGGACTTTGCTGTGAGTGAAGACAATCTGTACACGCATACCATTGATACGACCGTGACAGACTTAACGGCAGAGTGGTTTGTGACCTATCACTATAAGCTTACCGCCACAGACTTCAGTGGCAATACCGGTGAGCCGTCCAATGAAGCGGCTGCCATGGTCTATGTGAACTTTGCGCCGACCATCAGCGCCATAGGAGATACCAGTACGGATGAGGATATGCCCCTGAGCCTGGACGTCAGTGTCAGCGATGAGAATGCTGGTGACACCCTGACCGTGACCGCCAGTTCTTCTGAAGACGGGGTGATGCCAGAAGTGGACGGTAATATCCTGGGCCTGGGCCTGGAAGAGAACTGGAACGGCACTGCCCAGATAACTGTTACAGTATCTGATGGTGAGCTTGCTGACTCTGTGTCATTTACCCTAACCGTCAATGCAGTGAACGACGCTCCGGATGCGTTCACGCTTATCAGTCCGCCGGACAGTTCGGAAGTTGTGATCACAGAGCTGGACATTCTCCAGAACGCCACACTGGATGTGGTCTGGCAGAACAGTCCTGATGTGGATGGCGATGAGGTCAATTATGGTTTTGTGCTTTATGCCGGTCCCTATAGCGCGGTGACACCTACGTTTATTGATACATCCGCTGCGGATACGATGCTTTCTATTCCCTATGCGGCTGTGCTGCTGGTGATGGAACTGGCGGGACAGGTCTATGTCAGCTGTGACTGGACGGTCTATGCCACAGACGGAGTGGATACCACGTCAGCGGATGAGATGTGGACATTGACATTAGATGTCCGGAATATCCTGGCTGTTGATGATAACCTTATCCCGGAGAAGTTTGCCCTGCACCAGAACTATCCTAACCCGTTCAATCCTGAGACCACGATCAGGTATGACCTGCCGGAGAGTGAGAATGTTCAGATCATGGTATACGATCTCATGGGCCGCCGTGTCAGGATGCTGGTGAGTGAGCACCAGGAAGCCGGCTACCGGCTGATCCGCTGGGACGCTGCGAATGATCATGGCCAGGGGGTGTCAGCGGGGATGTATATCTATACCATACAGGCCGGGGAGTTCAGGGAGGTCAGGAAAATGGTGCTCCTGAAATAATTTACCCTTTTCACAACATCAAGCCCCGCACGAGCGGGGTTTTTTGTTTGTGGGATCGGGGTTAGATTTAGACTCGCTATAAAAATGTGAATATCAAATAGGTGATTTTATGATAACATCGCATACAGGAACTGCGACCCCCTAATTTTACTATATCGAAAATAATAATGGTTTAAAAAACAACTTAATTTGGTCGGGATTCAATGTGGATGCATATTTCAGATAGATATTCATTAGTGGATTTAATGAAAGATGGAATGCTATAGATGAAACTAAAATATCTGCTGATAGCTACAATAATTACCTGTAATTATACTATGCCTCAGGAAACTACTCTGGATAGTATAATAAAACGACTTTCCAAAGCATCCGATATTGAATCAGGTGTCGAAAGACTTAACGCATACGATAAGATTACAGAGGAATTAAAATTAATACCGAAGATAAAACATCTAAAAATAAGCGGTATGTATTCAGGAAAAAATCGATATGGGTTTCCTACTACAATAAAAATAAAAGAAGATGGATCTTATTATATTGAGTCAATATCACATGAATATTCTTCAAGCGGCGACTGGATTGATGTTGGTGGAGATACAATAGAATTTTATAGCAAAGGAGCAAAAGTCTCTGTTGCAACGGTATCTATAAATGGCTTGAATTTTAATGTAAATTATTTTTTAGGGGGAATTTTTTTCAAGAGAATTAAATAATTCTAGCCTTTCAACTTTAATCTTTGCCCAGCGGGGTTTTGTATTTATATAAGTACAGTTAGATTTAAACTATGATAAGGACAATCCAACTTTCAACCAGTCCATTTTAATAAGATGACTTATAACCCCAATAAAAAACCGATCCAGCAATCCCGCCGTCAAGAGCTGAACATGGATGATGATTGGATCAAAGAATTCTTGAACAAAAATCAGGTTGGACATATTGGGACCCGGGACGGGGACCAGCCTTTTGTGGTGCCAACATCTTTCTGGTATAGCCCGAAACATCATGAGATTTATTTTCATTCCAATGCGGTAGGGCGTCTTCGTTTCAATGCCGAAACCTATCCTGAAGCTTGTTTTGAATGCTATTCATCAGGTCGCCTGTTGCCATCAAACTTAGCCCTGGAAAAAAGTTTTCAGTATGCCTGCGTGATTGCCTTTGGCAAGGTTCGGGTAATTCAGGAACAAGAGCAGAAATGGAAAGTCCTGAACGGCTTATTGAATAAGTATTTTGGCGCGATGGAATCCGGCAAGGATTACCGCCCCATCACCGATAACGAACTAAAACAGACTTCTGTCTATGCAATTAAAGTAGAATCCTGGAGTGGTAAGCGCAACTGGCCGGAGCGGGCAGACCAGGCTGAAGAGGATGAATGGCCTGACCTGGATCCAAAGTGGTTCGAATTCTATTAAAAATATTTCTTCCAAGCTTCGTCTGATTCTGGCCAGCGAGCAGTAACTTTTTTTAAATTCGTCCAGAAATCCACCCCGCTTCTCCCGGTGATATCTCCATGTCCATACTTGGATTCATTCCAGCCACCAAAGCTGTAAGGCTCACGAGGAACGGGCACCCCAATATTAATTCCGACCATCCCTGCTGATGCGGATTCAGATATCGTTTTGGCAACCTCTCCGGATGTCGTAAACACAGCAGCCGCATTGCCGTATTGATTTTCATTTTCGATCTTCATGGCAGCTTCCAGAGTATCCGTGCGGATAATGGAAAGGACCGGACCAAAGATCTCTTCCTTGGCGCAGGGCCAATCCGGGTCCACATCATCCAAGATCGTGGCACCTAGCCAATATCCATTTTCATATCCGGCTGGTGGTGTTGAGTTTCGCCCATCGATCAAGACCCGGGCACCCATATTTTCTGCATCATCGATATAACTGATTATACGGTCCAGGGATGCTTTACTAACAATCGTACCCATATCTACACCGAGTTCAAACGCTTTTGCTTCTTCGACCAATTGATCAATAATAGGGTCAACATCAGCCACACCTACAGCAACGCTGGCAGCCATGCATCTCTGCCCGGCACTGCCCATGGAACTGGCCAGTAATCCTTTTGCTGTAGAATCCTGGTCCGCGTCCGGGACAACAATCATATGGTTTTTGGCTCCACCCAAACATAATGCACGTTTTCCATTTGCAGTAGACCGGGAGTAAACAATTTTTGCTACATTAGATGAGCCCACAAATGCCACCGCTTTGATGTCGGGATGATCACAGATACCTTCCACTGCTTCCCGAGAACCATTCACAACGCTAAAGACGCCATCCGGCAATCCCGCTTCTTGTAAATACTCAGCGATCTTAAATGCAGATAATGGTGTCTGCTCCGATGGCTTCAGAATAAAGCAGTTCCCTGTCGTAATGGCCAATGGGATCATCCATAGTGGAACCATAGCTGGGAAGTTGAAGGGCGTGATTCCAGCTACCACTCCCAGTGGCTCATGTGTCATAGTACAGGTGACACCCGCACCTACTGCCGATGAATCACCTTTTAATATGCTGGGCAATGATGTGGCAAATTCCACCACTTCTTTACCGCGCAGGATACTGCCCTTTGCATCGGCTATGGTTTTCCCGTTATCCAAAGCAATGAGGTGTGCCAGCTCTTCCAGATTCTTTTCCATAATGGATTTCAGATTGAACATGACTTCTGCCCGGTCACGGATATTCTTTGATGCCCAGTCCGGAAATACTTTCTTTGCGCTTCTAACAGCATCATCAAGATCAGCAAAGTTGGAATCAGGTACTGTAGCGATTTCTTTACCAAAATAAGGTGAGATGACTGAAAAAGTCTTTCCAGAATTAGAATCCTGGTAAGTACCCGAAATCCAATTCTTTTGTGCACTGAATTTTTTAAACTGTACTTGACTCATCATTAATTCCTTTACGCATTCACGATTGCTTTTGATAAAATATCCAAACTTTGGTCTAATATATCATCCTTGATCGTTAGCGGCATTAATGTTCGAATAATATTACCATCAGTTCCTGCTGTAATCATGACCAATCCGTGTTCCAGGGCATATTTGTGAATCCGGGATGTCCGTTTTTTATCGGGTGCACCTGTTTCAGGGTCAACAATTATTACACCGATCATGGCACCTAAACCGCGAACCCCGCCAATCCAGGGACATTTATCTTTCAAGCTCTCCACTTTAGATCGAACTTTTTTCCCAATCTCGTTTGCCCTTTCTGGTAATTGTTCATCATCCATTACCTCAAGCACAGCAAGCGCTGCGGCACAAGCCACCGGATTACCTCCAAAGGTACCTCCGATACCACCTATATGGGCTGAATCCATTAAGTCTGATCTTCCAATGACACTACTCAATGGCAAACCTCCTGCGATCGATTTTGCTAATGTGATGAGATCCGGTTCCACACCGAATTGTTCCATGGCAAAGAGCGTACCGGTTCGGCCAAAACCAGATTGCACCTCGTCTGCAACCATAACAATATCATGCTGTGTACAAAACTCCCTCAACTTGGCCATGGCGTCCTTCGAAGCGGGAATAAATCCGCCTTCTCCTGCGACTGGTTCAATTACTGTACAGGCGATAGTTCTGGGATCAAATTCCAAATTGTTTAAATCCAAGTCTACATTTTCTGATGGAAATTCTAACCTGTGGATATTTGGCACAAATGGTCCAAACCCTTTCTTATAAGGATCTTCCTTATAGGTCATGGACATTGCCATTAGTGTCCTGCCATGGAACGCATGAGAAAACACAAGAATTCCCTTCCTGCCCGTATAGGATTTAGCAATCTTTACTGCATTTTCAACTGCTTCTGCACCTGAATTGAAAAATACAGCTTTACAACTACCTGATATCGGTACTCTTTTAGAAAGCTTAGTTGCCAGGGATACATATGGCTCATAAGGTGCCACTGTAAAACAGGGATGCACAAATTGATCTATTTGATCTTTCATGGCCGCCAGCACCTTGGGATGAGAATGACCAACATTAATGGTGCCGATTCCACCTGCATAATCAATGAAAATATTTCCATCGACATCAACCAGATTTGCGCCTTCGGCTCTAGCAATAAAAATGCCGCAAACAGATCCATGGCCTTGAGCTACATTCAGCGCTCGCAACTGTGATAATTCAATAGACCTGGGACCTGGAATCGGTGTCTTTATTCGAACCTCCATTAGTTATGTCTTTCTTCCTTCATCCAGGTCGTAGGGGAACCAGTAATCCTTATCCCGGATCTGGTAGTCGATCAGGATATGTTTGGCTTCCCGGAATTCATCCAACCCTTCGATACCCAATTCACGACCGCCTCCAGACATTTTCATGCCGCCGAAGGGTGCCGCCTCGTTATCGGTGAGGGGATCATTAATCCAAAAGGATCCGGCCTTAATATCTTCAGCAGCGGTGAGAGCCTTTTCCATATCGTTGGTGTAGATGTTGCAACCCAGCCCATACTGGGAATTGTTGGCCAGCGCAATAGCCTCATCCAAATCCTTTACTTTTTGAATGGGAACGATGGGACCAAAGGTTTCCAGGTTCATCATTTCCATATCACTGGTCAACCTGTCAAATACAGTGGGATTGTAAAAATAGCCTTTTTCGAACTGATCCGGCCTAGTTCCGCCACATAACACCCGCGCACCTTCAGCCTTAGCCCGTTCTACCTTTCCTTCTACTTTTTCTAATTGCATCATAGATGCCATAGGGCCCATATCGGTTTGTCCATGCATGGGGTCACCCAATCGAACTTTTTTTGCTTCCTCCACCACGGCTTCTGTGAAATCATCAGCGATGGATTCCATAACAAATACCCGTTCCAAAGAAGTACAGACCTGACCAGCATTGAGCAAACCGCCCCAGGTTGTGCCTCTGGCGGCGATTTCGATATCCACATCGTCACATATAATTATGGGGTCGTTCCCCCCAAGCTCCAAGGATGTTTTCTTCAATTGCTTGGCCGCCATGGCAGCAATTTTTTTTCCCGTTTCCACACTCCCCGTAAATGCAATTACCCGTGTGTCTGGATGTTCGACCAGGGCCGCACCCGTATCACCGTAGCCGGTAACCATATTCAGGATCCCTTTTGGTAAATGATCACAGGCAACTTCCAGCCAGCGCATAATGGCCAGAGGTGTGATCTCGGAAGGCTTTACCACCACTGTATTCCCGGCTGCTAGAGCCGGCGCTACCTTCCAGGCCATTAGCAGCAACGGATAATTCCAAGGTACAATACAACCAACAACGCCATAGGATTCCTTCACCACCATGCTCATGGACCGGGGTGTGACAGGTGCGACCACACGACCGCGCTGATCCCGCCCGATCTCGGAATAATATTCGAAAATAGAAGCAATCCATTCGATCTCATCCAAACATTCGATAAGAGGTTTCCCGCTTTCATGAGTGATGATTTCTGCTATTTCCCAGTCATGAGCCCGGCTTTTGACCGCCACTTCACGCAGCAGGTCACGCATATCCAATGATCCCAGTATTTTCCAATTTTTCCAAGCGGATTTCGCAGCAGACACTGCAGCATCCACATCAGAAGCTGAGCTGGTTGGTACCTGTGCTATAATTTCTTCTGTGAATGGATTTTCCACATCAAATGTGGATCCATCCCTAGCATCAACCCATTCGTTGTTGATATAATTTTTGTATTTCATGATTTTTAATGGTTTGGAATGACTTTTCTTAATGTTTCAATGAGACTATCAATGTGTTCCCTTTCCGCGATGAGCGGTGGAGATAAGGCAAGAGTATCACCCGTCACTCGCAACAAGGTGTCATAATTGTGAAATGCATCGGTAAACACATCATATCCACGGGACCCCGGTTTCCCATCACGGGGTTCCATTTCAACTCCGGCAATGAAACCAAGATTGCGAATATCAATGATATGATCCGTGCCTTTTAGGGAATGTAATGCTTCTTCCCAGTAAGACGAAATTTCATTGGCATGATCAAACAACCCATCTTCACTATAAACATCCAAGGTAGCAATGAGCGCTGCAGCTGCCAGAGGATGAGCAGAATAGGTGTATCCGTGAAACAGATCAATCACTTTTGGATCTTCCTGCTGATAAGCATCATAGATTTCTTTTTTTACCATGACGGCGCCCATGGGAACTGTTCCGCTCGTTAATCCTTTCGCACATGTGATCATGTCTGGGTCGATACCGAAGTATTGGGCCGCAAAGGGTGCACCTAATCGACCAAACCCTGTAATCACTTCATCAAAAATGAGCAAAATGTCATGTTCTGAACAAATTCCCCTGATTCGCTCCAAGTAACCTTTTGGAGGAATCAAAACACCGGTGGAACCAGCCACGGGCTCTGTGATAAATGCAGCA
>JYMV01004528.1_pt1 | contig 13166 bp, 10 predicted proteins | sample 338911 | NCBI WGS metagenome assembly JYMV01 (sample SAMN03354496, study PRJNA234377) | hydrothermal vent metagenome | biome: Deep sea; feature: Hydrothermal plumes at the Eastern Lau Spreading Center, Western Pacific Ocean; material: Seawater | place: Tonga | collected 2009 | depth 2000 m m | reverse complement strand
AGTTCAGGCGTTACTGGCTTGCCTTCACGATAATCTTTACCGTCTCTAGGGTTGTTCTCTACATTTCTAACATCCCTAAATTTCTTTTTCTCTTTAAGCTTTTCAACTAATAATTCATTATTCTCATTGATATACTCTCTAGCCTTAAATGCAGTTTCAAAGTGACCAAGCTCAATGAATTTTCTTGCCGAAACTTTCTTTCCTACAAAATATCCATCCTTGCCACGTTCAGACCACATATCAAACTTAGCAGGTGGTTTAGCTTTTAAGTGTGAATCAGTTACTTGCTCTAGTATGTAGTTAATCGCTTCTTCTCTAGTGTCAAACTGCTCACGACTTGCCATGCCACCAAAGCCAGCCTTTTTGCCAACATTCTCAATTTCCCACTTCCAAACATCTTTTTCACCACGATACTTTGACCACCTACTCCTTCCATTGAAACGATAATTGATTAATTCGTTAATATCTTGTGGATGAACCTTATTGGCTAGATTTGCTACCTCTAAATATGGTGACAGTGTATCGGTAAAGTTCTCTGCTGGCACGTTTCTAGTTGAGCCATCACTCAGGGTTATTTCTTTCTTGCCTTTTATAATCCCATCTAATATAGAACCAAACTCAGAACTGTAATTAAGAAAGTATTTTGAGCTTTCTCTTGCTTGTTCAACTTGCTCAACCCATCTAGCAAGCTTGTAACCCTTTCTAGGCTTATTAGGGATTTCACCTCGAAACATCATCAGCATAGCCACAGCTCTTGCATCAGTACCTTCATCAACTAACTTCTGAAAGTCAGGTTTAGGGAATGATTTAGATAGTGGCATTGTAGATACGTCAACATCTTCATCAAGCCTTTCTTTTAGCTTGTAAGTGTCTTTTCTAGCACCACCAATCTTCTCACCGAAGTCATCTATTTTTGCTACTGGTTTAGTTTTCTGCGTGTCTTCAACTTTAAGTTTTTCTTTTCCAAACTTAGCTTGGACTACATCCTCTGCATCATTTATCGCTTTAGTTATAACAGTGCCTGAATCCCAGTGTTCATCTTCTGCAATTTCATCCATGACAGTATTAGAAAGTTTTAATAATTCTTCTTTACTAGGGCGTGACTTAACTTCAAATACCCCAACTTCATTTTTAACAATATCTGATTTATATAAGTCATTCCCAGCATTATCTTTAATCTCTAATACCGAGCTTTCAAACTGGTGTGTAACTGCAACATCTATATTTTTATGGCTATCTATCTTCTCCTCTAAGCCAAACACGTCTTCAGGCTTGGTTTCTTCAGCTTTGACCTTCTCAATAATTTTTATATTGTCGGTATTAAGACTAATAATTCTCTCTGACCCATCTCTTACAGTATCAATACCATTTTTTAAAAGGAAGTCTGCGCCAAGCTCAGGTGGGATTGTGCCATTCTCTATCTTTCCATTTAAGTAGTCAATATGGTGCTGTGGCTTGTCTTTATACTTCTTTACAATAGACTCTTGAAGTCTTGAGACTAACTTAGGGGCAGGATTGCTTGTATCAAATATATCACCTTTAATTGTGGTCTCAAGTTTAAATATGTTGTCACCAAATTCACCTGACTCTAAATCAAGGAAACTGTTTTTAATCTGTGGCGCGGAGTGTATGCCACGAGGGAACGACTCACCACCATGAGTTACGTCTCTTATCTCAAACTTACCGCCTTTGATTTCACTTGAGGATGTCGCGTGGTAAGTAACGACTGTATCACCTTTACTCAAGTCTTTAAATGAAGTGATTTCTTCAGCTTTAGTTTCAAGCTTGGTTTCAGGCTTGGTTTCAGTTGTTGTGTCAAACATATCAACTGTTGTAGGTTCATCAGCCTTACTTGGCTTTCCAATCTCGTCTCTCAATGCTTTTGCTCTTTCAGACAAGTCTTTAGTTACATGAGGGTTTTTCATTACCGCCCAAGCAACTTCCATCGTTTTACCGTCACCTATCTCAAGGTCTGATTCAAGTAGGCTAACAATATCATGTAACTCTTGCTCTGATTCAGACACATCAACCACAGCTCTTAAAATATCTCCCTTCTCTGAGGAATAAGTTTGACCATCAATATCTTCTTGGTCGGTTACATTGTTATAACGCTTGCGCCATGTACCTTGGGTTTGCTCACCAGCACCATTGGTATCAGGCTTGGTTTCAGCTTTAACAACACCAATAAAACCACTATCTTTTTCTGCAATATCGTATGTATCGGTCAAGCCTTCTTTCTTTAAGCGCTTCTCTAGGACTGCTTTAGACTTAAATGGCTTACCTGCACCAGTTGTATATTCGGTAGCTGGTGGTGGTGGGTTTATAGCATGTTCTACTCCAAGCTGGTTAGTCCATAATTGCTTACCTTGACTATCGACTGTCAGATATTTAGTATCGTTTTTATGCTCAAGTTTGTCAACAATCCTTCTATTTTTCCCATAAAGATGAATGACATTGCCAATAGCAATTTCTTTACTTAATTCTGCGCTATCAATGGTGTCATCAACTGGGTAAACATAACCTATATCTCCTTCCTCAGTTGTTTCTACTGATTGTTCAACTGGTTTAGGAACTTCTTGAGTTTCTCCAACCCTTCCTGTGTCATCGGGAATGGTGCTGGTTTGCCCTGCGCTATCGACTTGCTGTTGATTTTGTCCACTATTTCCATCATCTTGCGTGTATTGTCCTGCTTGCTCATCGCCACCTCTTTGTTGATTGTCCTGTAAATTAGCATTATAAGTGCTTTGCCAGTTTTCTAACAATAGCATTCTGTCTGTATCGGTTAGTTCTGAAATAGCGTCATTGATTAAAGCATTAACATCTGTGTTTAATCTTTGCGTTTCTTCACTAAATAGATCAAGCTCATACTCATAGTTGTTTTGCTCTACCTGCTGGTCTTCAGTTAGTGTTGCTTCACCCGCATTCTCTTGAATAGCCATGTCAGCTAACCAGCCTTGGTCAACATAACCCTGTCCATCTTCTTCAGGTGTAATTCCAAATGCTTCAGCAAACTCTGACGCTGGTATGTTGTCATAACCTGCTGTTTGCTTACCCTTTCTAATTAAGCCAACACGATTAATATCTTGTGACTTTAATGTTTGTCCAAGCTCTGAATCTTCTGCTACACCTTGTTTAGCCATCCAGTTAAGGATAGGCGTGCCAGTTACCTTTTTAGGTGCGACAGGCTCTACTAGAGCTTGTGCGTTACCTTGTTGGTAATCATCAATAGCATCGGCAATCTCAACCTTAGTCATCTTCTCATTAACTTGAATGTTACGAGTTTCTGCTTCAGTTTTTAAATCAGCCTTATTCATCTTTATGATTTGTGAAGGCTTAATATGCGTTACTTCTACTGTTGGTGCTGGACTTTCTACCTGACCCTCTACACCACCAAACTCAACATTATCCATGCCAGCATTACGATTCATCTGCTGTGAACGAATGTTAGCGTCTTGTTGATATGGTAATGGCTTACCTGCAAAGTCAGTCTCTAATGGATTGCCAAAGTCATCAGTCTCACCAATATCATCAACTGCAACCTTATCAAAGGTGCTGTATATATCGTCAACAGCAGTATCGGTTGTTGTGTCTTCTACTATTGGTTGTGAGCTTTCACCGATAGGTTGTTGATTAACTTCATTAGGGTTTGGATTCAGCATATCAACCGCATTTTGATTTAATGCTTGCTGGCTGATTTGACTATTATCGACTGCTTGATTTAAAGCGTTCTTGAAATTGTTTTGTTTACTGTCTGCCAAAACACCAGCAGTTGACTCCACAGCACCCATTGGTATTTCACCAAAAAATTCACCCCAAACGCCAGCTTTGTCATGAATCTCACCCTTAGTATTTAGCTGTGCGCCTACTTCACCGCCAGCACCAAGACTGCTTTGTGTTAATAATTCTGTTACACCAGCTACTGCTCTACTTTTGGTTACACCCTTAACTGGCTGATATAACTTACCAGCTATACCCATCGAGAACGCATCGAAAAGAGCAATAGGAACACCCCTATCGACTGACTCTTTTCTGATTTTGTTAATTAATTCAGTGTTTGAAAAAGCCTGTTTTATGCTTTGTGGGTCAGTAATATCAATACCAGCTTCACTTAATCCATTTCTTATTGTGTTGGAGTATTCAATAATGTAAGAGCCAGCACCACTTGTAACCACTGAAGCAGGTAAAGACGCACCCCTTGTAACCACTGAAGCTAGTAATACAGGAGAAAATTCAGCGAATGACGTTGCTACCATACTAGACAAAGCTTTTGGATTTGTAACCCATGCCCAGCCAGCTTCTCCCCAGCCTTTCTTACTATAAATATCGTCTAATTGAGCTTGAACATCAGGGTGAATATCACCAACCGCTTTCTTTTCTTTCTCATAACCAGCCAAACTTGTCACATATTCAACCAGCGCATCGTCACGCTGTTTGCTCAACCCATCGAAATATTCTTGTGTGTATGTTTCACCGCCCCTATCCATTTGCGATAGTATTTCATCTTGTGGGGATGTGTAATACCCTGAACCATAGCTAGGTTTAGGATGTATGGATGGGTCTAATACAGTACCTAAATCAATACCACCTAATGAGTTTAGCTTTTTATCTAAATCTAAATAGTTGTTTAGATCAACCATTGATGTAAAGTCTTGCTTGGCACTAATATAACCTTTTTGTAAATCTTTACCAGTTTCATCAAGCCAAGAATATTCTGTGGCAGGACTAGACTGTGGCTGTACTAATGCTGAAGTATTAGGTATTGGTGAAAATTGTGTCGTGTCGTAATTTTCTTCCCAAGGCATTAAGTTGTTATTTAAAGGTTTACTGTAATCTTCTTCCCAAGGCATTAAATCTTCTAAAGACATTAAATTTTCTCCCAGTTGTCCTTATTGTTTACTTCACCACCTTTGAACCTGTAACCTTTCCTTATTGTTCCAACAGGCAATTGTTGCTGTTGTCCGCCAAATGGTTCATTATTAGGTGTGTAGTCCAACTCTTTGTCTGACAAGAACCCAAACTCGTTATCACCATCTAAACCAAGCTGTTTAAACATGTAGGTTTGTGTCATTGCTTGCGCTTGCGCTGGGTCATTTGTTCGACCTAAGAAGAATTGATAAGCTTCATTAGCTTTAATATTAAAGTCTGCTTGGTTAGCAGTTTCATTAAACTCACCTGTACCAAAGGTCGTGTTCATTGCTTTATTCAAAACTTCAGCAATTGGTAGTGGGTCAGAACCATCAGGCATTCTTTGTGTAGCGCCTCCTAATTCAACTTTAGTGCCTGAGTTAGTAGCAGGGTCATAATTGTAAGTTGAAGTTTTATTGCCCATCTCGTCATAGTCATAAACAAATGTTGGCTTAGTTGAACCACCACCTTTACCTGAAGTCATTAATGAACGAATTACTTTGTTAAGCTCATCTAGTTGGTCTTGTCCTTCAAACTTTTGACCTTGATACGTTACAGGGTTGCCACCACCAGTAGCAATATCAACTAATGTTTGACCCATATTTAACTTATTAGCATTGGTCGGGTTGTATTGTGAATTGCCAGCAGTGCCGTGATAGGCATTCACTGTTTGTGCGTTATTTAAAGGGTTGGTAATGAACGCATTTCGTGAGTCAATTTGATTTTGAGACTTAGTGTTAGTCAATTGTTTTGAAGTGTTGTCATATCCCTTCCCTTCAATATTCAAAGGATTCATTAGTGCATTGTAGTCAAGCGACTGCTGTGTTGTTGCGTTACCTAATCTATTCTTATCTATCAAATAAGGATTGTTAATTGCATTAAAGTCGAAAGACTGATTATTAATTTTATTCGTCAATTCTTGTGCAATCGCAAGCATAGGATTCATCAGTTCGTTCTGACTATGCGACTGATTCTTGAGCTTAGTATTCATTAAAGTATCTTTATACTGTGCGCCCTTGACCTTAGCATCATACATATCGGCTGTATTGCCATTGTAAGCACCATAACTTGTGTTAATTGCTTCTAATATATTTCCTAAACTCATAATAATTTCCTTAATTTATCTAAACATTGCGCCAGCATTCGGACTGTAAGTATCAAAAATGCTTCTATTGTTCATAGCTGACCAAGTGTTAGGACTGCCAATCAACGAGGGTGTGGTAGGGTTATATATAGGAACACCACTAGACACGGACATTGGTTGACCTGCCAAGCTATACATAGAACCTGTTGAACTTGCTGTTGCTGGATTAACACCACCACCGCCACCACCGTTCATAGCGTATGACGATAACCCTCTTGATAATAACGACAACCCTTGATTTAATCGACCTGCTCGCTCAATATTTCCGCGAGAAACATTGTTGTAAAAGCTATTAGCATTATTACCAATAGAACTATTCTGTTGTATAGTGTCTGCTGTGCCTAATGCTTGATCTTGTCTTCTGAATAATGGTGATTGAGTTAGCGCAATAAGGTTAGCTTTATTTTTAGCTTTATCACTTACTTGACCCTCTAACAGTGACAACGCATCTGAGAAAGCATTGTTACGAATATTGCCTTTATAACTTTGGTCATTTTGAACGTCAAACTTCTTGTTTGCATCAATGTTGGTATTTATTGGTTTGATTAATTCTTTACGCAAGACCTCATCAGCATCAGCTTCAACAGGTGCTTCATAGTTGACCAAATCTTGACCTTGCTTCAAAGCTATCTTATCTCGCTCTCTATCAAGTCTATCTTGAGCAACGTTAGTAGCCTGTCTCCTGCGTTTATCTGCCTTTGATTGATTGTACGATTGCACTAAAGCAGAAGCAATCATTGCCATTATATTAATCATATTATTTACTCCTTAACTTGTAAAGTACGATTGACCGAATTGGTCATCATCATTACCTGCTGAATTAAAGTATCTACCATACTTATTCAGTTGTTTCATCTTGTCGTATTCGTCAAACAATCCAGCAAAACCTTTTGATACTTTATTAGACTCAGCAATATCGTAATTCAACTTCATGTTATTTAGAGCATTGGAAACAGCATTAGTTTGGTCAAGACCACCCTGTACCGAACTTACTAGACCTTGGCGTGTACGTTCATCACTTGTAGCTAAACTATTCCTTGCAGTATTGGCTCTATCATTAACTGTCTGCATACCATCATTGTATTTTCCTTTCAACTTAGCACGTCTATTAGCATCAATGGATGAGTTGTTTAATCCTCTACCAGCTAAAGAAAATTTAAGATTCCTTCGCGAATCAGTGTAATCTTCGTCCAACTCATTCTTGTTTAAATCAAAAATATTACTTCTGTGAGAATCATATTGAGCAGTACGTTCAGGAGTTCCGAATAAAGCATTAACAGCATTAATACCTGTATCAATTTTTGCCACTCGCTTTGCTTCTCGCGCTTCTGCACCGCCATCACCACCACCACCGCCACCAAAACTAAAAGTCACTGGTGTAATTAATTTTAAAAATAATCTATTTAAACTAAAAATCATAATTCTAACCCCATTGTTATATGTAAAAAATCCCACCCTTGCAATTGCTTTTCCCAGCCTTTTCTGCCGATAAACTCAATACGTTTTAAGCCAGCTTCTTTTGCTTTTTCAGCAAGTTTAGACAAAGCTTCTTCTTGATAATCTGACCACTTTTCTATTCCAGTATTAGCAAGCGTAAACAAGCGCAATACATCATAGTGGTTATAATTAACAATCCTTGTACTGGCAATAGCCACTACTTGTTTCTCATCATTAGTAACTTCCCAAATATGGAAATTACTAGAGTCTTTTAATACTCGTTTCAAAATGTCGTTTGCTGTCCATTCACCTCTACCATGAGAGAGTGCTTTGCTTAAATACTTACTTATAAAACCCCAAGAATCAATACATTCATCTTGAGATAAAATTCGTATGTCAAACACTTACAGAACTCCCATCTTATTAAACATAATGTTCACCAAGTTCATTTCCCAAAAGTTACTATCTTTGTTAATAAACTTAGGCTGTATATGAGTTGCAATTACTGGCAATGCAATCATCTGTGAATCGCGAAAATCGCCTGTTATTGTCACAGTATGAGTTGTAATTTGGGTTTCAATACCCATTGAAAATATAGCTTGGCACGTTCCGACTTGCGACACGTCAAAACCATGAATCTGTTTTAAGGCTGAATTATCTTTAAAGTCGATTTGAGATAACTCCGCAATGACTTCGTAATCAGTACCATTATCTGTATAGACACTACCATCCGTCTTGTAAATATTGTCACCACTTCTAAAGATAACTTCATTGTTGTGCATAATCATATCGTCAACCGTAAACGCATATTCATAGTACGACCACGCTGAAAGCTTGGCTGTTTTAGAGAATGAATAAACCCAAACCTTGCCATCAACTGCACACCAAAATTGACCTTCTTTATGATTGTAGATTGATATAGCACCTGTCTTAACAATTGGTGCAACCAATTTATCAATCACACTTCCAACGTCAATATCAGCAAGATTACCTGTGCTTGATTGCACTGCAATAGACCTAAAACCTGCTTCACTTAAAAAATATAGATCACCTGTTACATTAGCCAAAGACCTGTGTTCTTGCGAACCTTCAAGGATAGTAGTTTTTAATGCTGTGTTGTCAGGGTTAGGCTCAATCGCCCATTCTAATGAGGTGTTGTTGTGCATGACAATCAACGACCCAAGATACGGTTTTAATGCTGTTACGCTTGTGCTGTTATCTGTAAAGTTACCAGTTGCAATAAATCCTGCATCTTGCACTCCATCCCAAAGTCTTGGGTCTCCCACCTCACAATAACGAACAATATCATCATCTTCAGCAAATATCTTACCTGCTGATACAGTGAATACTGGCTTATGAGGGCAGTCGGTACTAAAACCATCTAGGCTAGTACCATCTAAATAATGGTAACGTGAAGTGCCACTATAGTCAGCACATACAAAGACAAATCCATTAAACAATACTGCTGAGTGAATGCCTGTTAAGGTCATTCCGCTATAACCAATTTGATTGTACTGAACACCTGAAGGAACAGTAACACTGCCAACTGCGACTGTACCAAAAACATGAATCACACCATTCGCACTAAATAAACCAAAGGTATTGTTAGACGTAGTACCAAGTAGAGTTGTGCCTTTACGCTTAGTAATAGTCTTACCAGTATTGATATAAGCATTTTTTAAATCGACTAAACGATTTGCACTAGACACTGACGCTGGCTTTCGCACGTCTATACCTATTGACCATTTATCTATTGTTAATGTCTTCATGCTCTAAAGAATCTCTTAGTTCCTAAACTGGCATCTTTCTTCTTATCAAGTTGCGCTTTAAATTGTTGTCTCTCAATTGTTGAGTCCATGCGATAGTGATTCTTAGCGTCAATTAATGCTAGAGCAAACACAATCTCATCATCCAAAGTAAGCCTGTCACTATCCATCGTTAATGTGGAAGGCTTCTTGTAGTATTCAAAACGAATCGTATAGGCTTTATCGGGTACTGGACTAATCATTATCTGACCTTCCCTTACGTCAAACTTGCTAGGAATAGCTCTAACTTTCGAGTTTTCATCATTCAGGCTAATACCTTGATTCATCTTTTTAAGATAACCATTGTCATCAATCACTAATACATCAACTACACGTCTATAGTCACAATCTGTTGGGTAGTCATACAACGAAGAACCAGCAGAAATTGTCTTGTTTGCTGTTTTACGAATCTGTAAAAAATCATATTGAAAAAACAATTGCGACTGAGCATGTTCAATAATAGTATTAACCAATAGCTTATTATTGTCATGACCCTGTGTGTCCGAGAAACCTAGTCTCATCAAAATTTCTTTTCTAACTTCTTGTAGGGTTTTCATCTATTTATTTCTCCGTAATACATTTACATTCACAAGCTTGTTGTGGTGGATTCATCATCTGCATCATTTGACTGGGCATGTTTAAAAACTCATTAAAAAACGCATAGCTGGCAGTCGTAATTGTCACGCCTACTACGAAATACAATAAGGAACATTTAGTCATTTTTCATCCTATGGTGAACGAAGCACCAAACTGGTTTAGCTTCTGTTCCAAAATTAATCATCTTTACGATATTTATTCTTCGCTTCGTTGTAACCCCACTTTCTAGTGATGAATGGAGTTAATACATTAGTTATTAATAAGAACGCTATGAATGCGTATAGAGCGTTCATGCCCCAAGACGTTGCAACGTGAACTACGCCTTGTGTTTTAGTTTTTATGTCCTTTATCTTAGGCTCATCAGGAATGATCTCATCATAAGCCATTGCTGTTAAACCCACCGCAAGCGCTGGTACTGTTCCTGCTACAACATAGGCGATACCGCTAGTGACAGTTGTCTTCCCAAGGTTGCGAAACTTCATGCTCTCGCATCCAGCTAATAAGGTTGTCAATAAAAGTGCCATCATTAATTTCATATAATCACATAATTTAGAGGTATGTTCCAAGGGTCAGGCAAATAAGCTATACACCGTCCATCAACAAGGTCAACCCAAAACACTACTTACATCTACCTAATTTTCTGCAAATCCACTTTAACCAAGACCACATAGTTTTATTAGTAAAGCGTCCATTCTTTTCTCTAGGCTGTTTCATCTTATCTCTCTAACAATTTTATAAATATCCTTCAACGTAGTCTTTACTTCTGCCATATCGGATTTATAGTCAGCCTTCAAAACATATTCTTTTGGCATCATCGTCTGACATGTGTTCACCTTTTCTTCAAACGCCCTTTGGTCTTTAATAATATTGCGTATCACTGACACAAGAATTGGCACTAATATGGTCATCAAGCCGACAGATATGTTGACCAATATATTTATAAATTCCATTAAACATCCTTATAGAGCAGTCAAACTTACAAATGCAGGGTCAGCATCTACCAATGGATCAACAGCATCAAAGTGCATAGTCAAATTAATATGTCTTGTGTGTTCATCAGTCTCTGGTCCGTAAGTCTCAGTACCATCTTCAGCAGTATGTTTAATCTTTCTAACTTCTGTGTAAGGTGTAGCTTCATAGAGAATGACATCATCTAAAGTAACTAAGGCATTAACCTCAATCTCTTTAACATCACCTTCTGCTCTAATATCACTACGATAAGACTTAACATCAGCGTTCATAGTAGTACCACCATCCATCTCTCTGATGACCATCCAGTCAGTAGTCTTTAAACGACTGCCTACTTGGTTCTTAACAGTTGATACCATACCTTCTTTAAGACCTGCTACATCTCTCGGTAACTCATTATTCCACCAGTATCTCTGGTTCTTCTGTGGTGGCATTTCGTAAGGTTCAATACCTAGTAAAGTCAGTAAGTCAGAATCTCTAAAGATGTTCCTTGGATAAGTTACATCTGCTATCACCATAGTTCTTGGTGTCTTGATTATTGTTTCGTTATAAATCCACATTGGGTATTCTCCTATTATCTGGCGTTAGTATGTTTAAAGGGTGACTCTGCAAATGCGAGGTAGATGTATGTATTACCATTACCGTTCTGTCCAGCGTGTGTCATCCTTAGTTTAAATCCATTTGATAAGCAATCAATATAATAAGCAGAGGCAGAAGCATCAGTATCAGTAGCATTGGCGTGAAGTTGATAACCCATTACATTGTATGTATCACGAACTGTATCGTGAATCTGCCAATGAGATACACCGTTTGATTGTTTTATCATCACATAAGCAGGTCTAAACCCAGTATAAACAAACGTACCATCTGAGCTACCGTTACCAACATATGAGCCTACCTTAGAGTAGCCATCTACGCTATGAAATGCGTAAGCAAGCATAGCATCACCATCTCCCGTTACACCAGAGTTAGAGTACACTGTAAAAACACTAGAAGTTGGTGCTGTATCATTCCAAATATTAGCGTCAAGGACTGCATCAGTAGTAGATAAGAACATATATTTATCTTCTGGTGCGGTAGAATCTAATTTGTGGTTGTAAACATACCAATGATTAGTTGTATCTCTGTTTTTAACGATTATCATCTCTGGAGTTTTAGATAATCCGTGACCAACTGTATCTGGTGGTTCTCCAGCACCAGTATAACTAACAATACTGAACCCAGCGTCTACATTTGCGGAAACGGTTGAGGTGATACTACCGTTAGTGTTAGATACTCCAGTACCGTTTGCTTTCCAGTTCCAAGCTACATAAGTAGAGCCAGAGCCATTAAAACCATCACTAGTTCCTAAACTATAACCATCACTATCTATGGAAGTTATTTCTGAAGAACTTGAACCTTCTGCCCAAGTGCCATCTGAATATAAAGATGCTCCTGTGCCTCTTAAAACATCATAAAGGTAATGTGATTTAGTAGCACTTCTCTTTTTAGTCCAGTTGAAGTCTGGCTGAAAACCAACACCAGTTATTGATTGGGAAGAACCATTACCAGCATAAGTAATAGTTTGAAAATGCTCACTAGGTGAGATAAGAATCCAGTAGGCGGTGTGTAGTAGAAGTCACCTATATCATTACTATCTTGCTTACCTTGTGCTGTCTTGTTACCAGCGAATGAGGAGTCTTGTCCAAAGTTGACTGTTACAAAGGCAGTCGTACCGTCTTGTGTACTTACTACTGGCGTAACAGTACCAGTTAGATTAGTGAATGCAGCATTAGTACCAGCAGCAGGGTCTCCACTTGCTACCCAAGTGCCATTCCTACCCCACCAAATCTTGCTATTATCCATATCGAGAGCAACTTGAATAATATCTCCAAGAGATGCTGCTGAACCATAAGCTGCATTAGTTGGTGAGTTTTTCTTCTTTCCATCATAAGCATCATAACCCCAGCCCCAAGAACTAGACCAAGGCATAGTAGTAACATTACCTACTCTGTGCATTAACTCTGTAAAGTCTGCAACCTCTGTATTGCCGACTCCAACCTGTCCAAAGGTTGAGTTTGCTGTATCTCCTATCACCATTTCAAAGTACCACTTACCAGTAGATACTGCCATAGTTGAACCAATAGCGTGTTTAGCTGATGTATTCGTACTACCACACACAGTTTTTAGATTTCCCTCTTCTGGTGCTTGAGTGTTTGTAACATATCTCTGTAAAGGGTTAAGCGTACAGAAGTTATTAGTAGGACTGTCTACAGATATGTCAGACTCTGTTAGGTTATTACCTGTCCAGTCATTATTGTTACCTGATT
>JYMV01050921.1_pt1 | contig 13168 bp, 14 predicted proteins | sample 338911 | NCBI WGS metagenome assembly JYMV01 (sample SAMN03354496, study PRJNA234377) | hydrothermal vent metagenome | biome: Deep sea; feature: Hydrothermal plumes at the Eastern Lau Spreading Center, Western Pacific Ocean; material: Seawater | place: Tonga | collected 2009 | depth 2000 m m | reverse complement strand
ACGACGAAAACCTGCGCGGCACGGGTCTGGAAGACATCGAAATGGGCGCCTCGCGTATTCGCGTCGATGACAAGAAAATCATCAACTGTCATGCGGATTTAAACCAACTGGTGCCATTCAAATACGATTGGGCCTGGCAGAAGTATCTCGATGCCTGCGCCAATCATTGGATGCCTCAAGAAATCAACATGACGGCAGACATCGCGCTGTGGAAAGACCCCAATGGTCTGACCGATGACGAACGTACCATCATCAAGCGTAATCTTGGCTTTATCTAAACTGCGGATTCACTGGTCGCCAACAATCTGGTGCTGGCCGTGTATCGCCACGTCACCAATCCAGAATGTCGCCAGTATCTGCTGCGCCAGGCCTTTGAAGAGGCCCTGCACACACATGCCTACCAGTACTGTGTCGAATCACTGGGCTTGGACGAAGGCGAAATATTCAACATGTACCGCGAGGTGCCCACCGTGGCGCGCAAGGCGGAATGGGCGCTGCCATTCACAAAACACTTGGCTGATCCACATTTTCAGACCGGTACACCCGAGAATGATCAACGCTTATTGCGTGAGCTTGTTGCGTTCTATGTGATCTTTGAAGGCATCTTTTTCTACGTTGGCTTTACCCAGATCCTGAGCATGGGCCGCCGCAACAAGATGACCGGCGTTGCTGAGCAATTCCAATACATCATGCGTGATGAATCCATGCACATGAACTTTGGTATCGACGTGATCAACCAGATCAAAATGGAAAACCCGCATCTGTGGACCGAAGAGTTCCAGCAGGAAATGACCTCGCTGATCACCGAAGCGGTGGAACTGGAAATTCAATACGCCAAAGACACCATGCCACGCGGCGTGTTGGGCTTGAATGCGAAGATGTTTGAGGAATATCTGCAATTTATTGCCAATCGCCGTTGTTCCCAGATTGGTCTGGCAGAACAGTACGATGGTGTTTCCAATCCATTCCCATGGATGAGCGAAGTCATCGACCTGAAAAAGGAAAAGAACTTTTTTGAAACCCGTGTAACCGAATACCAGACAGGCGGTGCGTTGAACTGGGACTGATACACCCTCAGCAGACGGCCAAGGACGGCCCTTTAGATGTGACACAACGGGCAGCGACATAGTTTGCCCGCCCGTTTTTTTTCGCATCAGGGCCAAAATATGAACCACCCACAACCCGTCAGCGACAACCTGTATTAAGACCTGCGCAGCCGTTATACTGCACCCGTGACTAACTCCAACTATTCTGCCCTCGACAGCGGCGATGATTCCCCTCATCGGCGTGGAATCCGTCTGAAGTTGCCGAACGCGGTTAAGCGCATCGCCGAGCGATACGTCGGCATGCATCGAGGGGAAGACTGGATTGAACCCGCTTATCGGCCGGTCCATACACCAGCACAGACGACACCGCTTGGATCGAGTCCCACGCCAACTCCCACCACCCGTCCGCCGCCACCGCCATCCGCGCCCCCTGCCTTCTGGCCACGGATTTTTATGCTTGGCGGCGGAATCGTTTTTGCGTTGATTTTTCTCAACCTGTTCTTGTCCGATGACGAACCCAAAGTGAAGCCGCGCGCGACCCATTCCCCGCCCAATCATCACTCCGCACCACCGGCGGGCGCGTATGTGCCACCCATTCGCCAACCGATGCCGGCTGCCACTTCGCCTCCTGCCTATTCAGTCGCCCCGGCTCCTTACACTGAACCAACACCGGTACTCAAGAATGTCGCCCCGTGGGAGACTGAACCGGACAAGCAAAACAAGCACCGTACCTGGGGGTTTCAGAATCACTCGGTCTATTCGACCGACCCCCGGAGCAGCGGCCAACCCAAACGCAAAGGTCAGTGGCCCTAGCCTGATAACCACGGGGTATTCGTTATGACAATTCATTCTGTTCGATTCGGTTTCTTGGCCAGCCTGCTGTTGATGCTATCCGGTTGCTCCGCATGGCAGAGCATGCCCCCCTCGGGTATCGCATCATCATCGGAAAAACCTGGCCCACGAGCCGTCTTTGTGGTTCGTGAAGAGCGCACTGAACAGACCGCTGCAACGGTGTTATTGACGGCCGAAACACGATTCGGGTTTGATCAGGCGACCGTGTCAGATACCAGCAAACAGGCGCTGACTGAATTGGTCACACTAGCGACTGTGCCGTTAGCCAATCTACACATCGCGATCACAGGCCATTCCGACCACATCGGACCAGTCAGTTACAATCAGGCGCTCTCCGTCCGGCGCGCGACAGGCGTAAAAGACTATCTGGCCTCACAGGGTGTCTCTGCTGACGCGATTTCAACCATCGGCGCAGGCATTTCCGCGCCTTTAGTGACTTGTGATCAGCAAACTCGTTCGACCTTAATCCGCTGTCTTGCACCGAATCGTCGAGCCAGCGTGGAACTGTCGGGGCAGCGCCTCCCCTAAGCTGCGCTTATAAGAACATCCTTTGCGGCCGACACACGCTACATGGGACACGCGCATCATCACGCACCAAGCAACTATAATCGTGCCTTTGCGATCGGCATCAGCCTGAACGTGCTGTTTGTGCTGATCGAGGTCTATTACGGACTAGTCGCACACTCCATGGCCCTACTCGCCGACGCGGGCCACAACCTCGGTGATGTTTTGGGTTTGATCATCGCGTGGGGTGCGACGATTCTGACCCTGCGCAAACCCACCACTCAACATACCTATGGATGGCGTCGATCCTCGATCCTCGCGGCCTTGCTTAACTCCCTCATTCTGATGCTGGCCATCGGTGCAATTGCCTGGGAAAGCATCCAGCGACTGAGCCAACCCGTCGCCACCGAGGGACTCACCGTCATCATCGTTGCGTTGCTTGGTGCCGCCATTAATACCGCAACGGCTTTGCTGTTTATGAAAGATAGCGGCCACGACCTCAATATTCGCGGGGCCTATCTGCACATGGCCGCTGACGCCGCGGTGTCGTTTGGCGTCGCACTGGGTGGGGTAGTCATGTTGTTCACCGCCTGGTTCTGGCTCGACTCCGTGATCAGCCTGCTGATTGTGGGCGTGATTATGATCAGCACCTGGCAACTGTTTCGCCAGTCGCTGGATCTGGCCATGGATGCAGTACCCGATCACGTCGACTTACCTGCGGTAAAATCGTATCTACAAAACTTGCCGGAAATAAAAGAGGTACATGACCTGCACATCTGGGCCATGAGTACGACCGAAACAGCGTTGACCGCCCATCTGGTACACTGTGTATCGCCGTTAGACGATCAACTAACCCGTGCTATTTCGCACGAACTCCAACATCGATTTCAGATCCAGCACACCACGCTGCAATTCGAAACAGATGCCAACCTGTGTCAGGGTGGCTGCGAGTCCCACGCCGTTTAGCCACCCCTTAGCCTAGCGCTTTCTCGACCAACTCTCCGATCATTGCGCCAATTCGAGCATAGGTCTGCTGTAAAATCTGTGCCTCCGAGCTGGCACGATGACCGGTTAGCTGCATTTCATCGATCAGCGCGTGCAAGGTCTCCCAGCGAAATCGCTGAATCATTCCGGAGGCTTCGACATCGATAATCGCCGGAATCTCGCTCATCGCCGAGGTCGGATTCGTGTGACGCAGTTCATACCTATTGTGTCAGTCACTGCACAAACAACCTGAATATCGAGAAACACGTCACACATCATGCGTTTAGATCAGATTATCACTTCAGCGAGTGCGGCCCCCGTCGATACACTCACCATGCAAGCCAACACCGACACCTTGAACCCCGCAGCAACCGATCTGAAATACCGTCTCAATTGTGATCGCCGACGCTATCCTCGGGTGGCCACGCGGCTTCCCGCCCAACTCATTTCCGATGGCAACCCTGTTCTAGCGGCGACCGTGATTAATCTATCCCGACTGGGTCTGCTGGTCGCTTTCGATCAAGGCATCGCCTATCGCCTGCTGCCCGGTGGGCACATCCCCAGTCGTGCCACACCAACCCTGTCGATAACCTTCGAACTCGAAGACTCAACAGGCAACCGTATCGAGATCGATACACGCTGCCGCATCATTGAATTACGACGATTTTCCCAGGATGAATTTCACCTTGGGGTACAGTTCATCGGGTTTGGAGACCGAGGCTTCGAGCTGTTAAACCAGTTTGTGATCGACTCGTCGCAAGCCCATCGCACTCATACCACAGAGAAATTCAGACCAGCAGCTGAAACCGGCTGGAAATAGACAAAAAAACGGAGGCCATTGCCTCCGTAGATGGGGAAAAAATAACACGTTTTAAAGAAGCACCCTAGACTCTCACTGTTTGGGTCAGCGGCTATCGTTCCGTCGACAGCCAATCGCTGACGGCATCGGCGTCTGGGCCTTACCGATACCTTCCCGTACTCTACTACTACGCGACCGCTTTCCTTCGGCGCGTCATACATACAATAATCGAACCCCCTAATATAACCAACAGTAGCGTACCGGGCTCGGGTACGCTGGATGGCTCTGGCTCAATAACAACATTCGTTGCCACATTGGCCGTGTAGAACAAACCTAATCGCTGTACATCAAAGTTAGTCAAAGCACCCATCGGTATGGGATCTTCGGCAACCAACACCGCAGGATCCAGATCTCCAATATCGTTGTAGGAAACCTCTCCGAGCAAGACCGGCCGAAACCATATTCCAATCTCGTCCGAAAAGCCGGTACCGACCCAGTCACCCCCTTCACCGTCGCCGGGAAGAAATAAATTAATAACAGACGCATCGATGGAAAAACTGACCGAGCTCGTTTCTCCATCCGTGGTGACCGTCAGCACATCCTCAAAACCTTGAATAAACTGATCACTCGCACGCCACGATTCGCTCGCATCACCACCGTCATAGACATAGGCGCTCAACCGGTTGTTAGTCAAATCAGCATAAAATATTGCGTACTCACCGCCCCGACCACGGGCATCGTCACCGTCGCTGAGAACCAGCCAAAAACCCGTGGCCAAGCGTGACTGAGCGATGGTCAGTTCTGCTTCCCAGTTCAACTGCTCGGTATCCGTATCGTATTGAGCAGACACCGATGAGGCGCGCGCACCCTGTCCTCCAGGGCCCGTATCATCGTCATAGCTGTACACCAATGCCGATGCCGACTGGCTGAACGCCAGCAGCAAAGTGCCTGCTACCGCTTTTTGGACTGTCTGGGTCAATGTCATTTTCATCATCCTGCTCAAACGTTAGTGTTAATTACACATTCCCTGTGCGAAACGCTTCCTTTGCGAAACCTGTTCCAAGATTCGTGCCAACTTTTATCCCATTGTTTCTTATGTATTTTATTTTTCTCATAACCGAGAAACTGACAGATTTGTCAGCCCATAGGACACATTCTGTCAGGCATTGGCAGTCCCCTGTCAGCGCGCATCCCAAACCAGATAGAATGGACATCAGAATGATTTGGAGCCAAACACCATGAGCCGAAACGTAGAAAAAACCGCTCAGGAATGGAAACAGGAACTCGGTGATGAGCAGTTCCATGTATGCCGCGAGAAAGGTACCGAACGACCGTTCACGGGTGCGTATGTCGACTGCAAAGACAGTGGCATCTATCGTTGCAGCTGCTGTGGACACCGTCTGTTCCACTCCGACAGCAAATTTGACTCCGGTACTGGCTGGCCGAGTTTCACCGCTCCCGTCGCCAGCGAAAGCGTTGATTCAGAAACAGACGCCAGCCTCGCCATGCAAAGGACCGAGGTGCTGTGTCACAACTGTGGCGCCCATCTCGGCCACGTGTTTGATGATGGCCCCGCCCCCACCGGGCAACGCTTTTGCATCAATTCGGTATCGCTGAAACTCGATAAAGAAGACTAGCCGAAAGTCAATCTGAATGTTCGTCGAGTAACGGTAAGAGCGGACTCCTACACACAGTATATTGACGTTCTGCGCACAGTCGATTAAAGTGCCGCCTGCTTTCAGGTGCCTGAACGATTTATCGGTCGGGTTAAACGGGAAGCCGGTGCATCACCTATGACAATGCCGGCTGAGAGACATCACCAATCGCCACTGTGCACCGCATGGGAAGGCGGTGATGGAGCCAGCGATTGCTGGCGCTCACAAGTCCGGAGACCGGCCTCGAAGCCAGATACTATTCGTTGCGGCGGGCAGCGAGGCGCACATCAGGCTTGAATCCACTAACCCCCATTAGCGTGGATCGCCTGCCCTGCCTTGCCCCTCCGATTATTGGCCATTGGCCCCAAAAAATCTGTTCGGAGGGAACATGAAAAACAATTCATTCTTTGGCGCAATCCTGCTCGCCACCATCACTCTGGATTCAAGCGTTGCGTTCGCCGACAACGCGCTGCCCCCTATTCTGATCAGCAAGGCTCGCACGGAGTCGGTTTCCTTACCGGTCGCCACCAATATCGAGGTCATTAGCCGGAAAGAAATTGAAGAAAGTGCGGCAATCACTGTATTCGATATATTACGTGGGCACTCTGGCATACAAATTTCAGACTCTTCCGGCCAAGGCAAAGCCACCATTGATATGCGAGGTTTCGGAGAAACTGCATCACACAATATTTTGATCATGATTGATGGACGTCGACTTAACAATAGCACCGACCTCGCGGTGCTTGACCTAAACATCATTGACCCCGACAACATCGAACGAATCGAAATTATCGAGGGCAGCGCTGGCGTCTTATTTGGTAACCAGGCCGTTGGCGGTGTTATCAACATAATCACTCGGAAACCAGAACAATTTGAGGGACAAGTTTCGATCGGCGCAGGCAGTTCCGGTGGAGAAGAAATCTCATCGCGGATATCGGGTCCACTCACCGGCAATATTAGCTATCGTGTATATGGGCGAAAACACAAGAGTAACGGTTTTCGAGTTAACGGCAACACCGATCTGGACCACGCATCTCTATATCTTAATATCAACCATAGTCGGGGGAATATTTTTGCGGAGGTCGAGCAGACCCTAGAGAAGAATTTATTACCTGGCGGCTTGAAAGAGGACGAGGTAGTAGCGGATCGAACACAATCAACGAATATCGGTGATAAGTCGAATACCATCTCCGACAATTTTCGGATCGGAGGAAAACAACGACTGAACAGTCAGTGGCATGCGGAATACGACGTAACCTATCGTGATTCCGAGAGCGATGCGTCGTTCGGTGATTTCGATCTTCTAACGCAGCGAATCGCCCGATCCGTTAGTCCGCGATTGATCGGAAACGTTCCATTACTTGGGCGTGATGCAAACGTAACGCTTGGTTACGACCTTGATTTAGCCGACTACAAACTATCGCATGCATATGGATTTACGGATCTGGAGCAAAAAATCCAATCGTTGTATGTTCAAACCATCGTCCCCATATCCGATCATCTCACGGGCACGTTTGGGATCAGCCGATCTACTGTTGACAATGATCTTAATGCAGGTGGGGATCAAGCAGATATCGACGATGATCTAACGACCGGCTCACTGGGCCTCGTGTTCCGCCCCGATGCCCAGTGGAAACTATTTGCACGTATCGATCAAAACTACCGTTTCGCCACAGCGGATGAACACGCCTTTACCGAAACGGCCGAATTAACCGGCTTACGAACACAAACTGGTGAATCACGGGAACTTGGCATAGAGCATCGTCGGGATCACACTCGAATCAAGCTAGCAATATATAGACTGACCCTAAACGATGAAATCGTTTTCGTTCCTAAACCTCCCCCAGATTTTGGCGTAAATACTAATCTCGATAAAACTACCCGCAAAGGTGTTACTTTAGATGTTGACTGGAGTCCCACGAGCGGGGTTGATATTGCATTGAGCTATTCGCATATCGATGGGGTATTTAGCGGAAACCAGATACCTCTAGTCGCTACGAATACTGGACGGATGGCTGCCACTGTGCGCATTACTGACACAACGAGTCTGTTTTTTGAGGAAATTATTGTTGGAAGTCGCCCGCTTGGTGGAGATTATGATAACGAAGCTGAGAAACTTAGCAGATATGAAATAGGTAATGTTGCACTGAACTATGAATATAATCAGCTAAAGGTATCCGCAAGATTGAATAATTTCCTTGGCAAGAAATACAACAGCTCAGCCTTCTTTAGTCCGTCCGGCTCTGATTTCTACCCCGCACCAGAGCGCAACTACTGGTTAACTGCCACGCTTGGTTTTGGAGACTAAATCATAATGGGTAATCGACTATCAAAAATTTACACCAAGACCGGCGATGATGGCAGCACCGGGCTTGGCGATGGCAGTCGCATCTCGAAACTGTCCCCTCGCGTTGAAGCGATGGGGACAGTCGATGAACTCAACTGCGTGCTGGGACAATTGATCGCATGGGTGCAGACCGATTCGGTTAAACCTCAACTCACCCGGATCCAGCATGAATTGTTCGACCTCGGTGCTGAACTGTGCATCCCCGGTTCAAACCAAATTGGGGACGCGCAGATCAATCATCTGGAACGGGATCTCGACACGATCAATGACACCCTGCCCCCGCTCAAGGAATTCATTCTGCCGGGCGGTAGCCATGCCGTCGCAACCTGCCATCTTGCACGTGCCGTGTGCCGACGTGCTGAACGCCGTCTGCTCAGTCTCACCGAAATAGAACCCGGTAATTCTGGCCCAATCCGCTACCTAAACCGACTCTCTGACCTGTTATTCGTGTTCGCACGTGAAATCAGCCGCAGCGAAGGGGTACCAGAAGTCTACTGGCAGTCCGAAATAAGCCGCTAACGCACAACCTCAGGTCTTGTATCAACTGGCCTACCCCTTGTAACCTTGGCTCCATGAAATCTCCAATAATCATCATTGGCGTAGGGGAAATGGGCGGCGTGTTTGCGCGTGGTTTTCTGAAAGCCGGTTATTCCGTGATCCCGGTGCGCCGCGACGACGATATTGCTGCAATTGCGACTGCTAACCCGGACCCTGAGTTGGTTCTACTGGCCGTTGCAGAGAAGGATCTACACCCTTCGCTGGATACCGTCCCTGATAGTTGGCGGCCCAAACTGGCGCTGCTACAAAACGAATTGTTACCTCGTGACTGGCAACAGCACGACCTGAATGACCCCACTGTTATTTCTGTCTGGTTTGAGAAAAAAACCGGGCGTGAATTCAAGGTGTTGATCCCCTCACCGACCTACGGACCGGGGGCTGGCTGTCTGGTCGCCTCTCTCGGTGCGGTGGGTATCGCCGCAAGAGAACTATCCAGCCCGGAACAACTCTTGGACGAACTGATGTTGAAAAATATATTTATTGTCACCACCAACGTCGCCGGCTTGTCTGTCGGTGGCAATGTGGGTCAGTTGTGGCGACAGCATCGTCAACTGGCTACCGCCATCGCCAATGATGTGATGGATCTTCAGGCCGTTCTGACGGGTGTCGATCCCGATCGGGATAAACTGCTTGAAGGCATGGTCGATGCCTTCGAAGGTGATTGGGAGCACGGCTGCATGGGACGCAGCGCACCCGTTCGACTCGCAAGGGCGATTGAACAAGCGGACGCCGCTGATCTTTCGGTACCGGCCCTGCGCCAGATACAGGATACGCACAATGCCTGATAATAACCGAACCATCACCCAACTCAGTCCCGTGACACTGAATTTTTCTATCACTCTGGAAGATGGCACTGTCGCCGATACCACTGACGACGATGATCCCATTAGCTTTGTGATGGGCGATGGCACCCTGATCGAGGGATTGGAGTTGGCCTTGCTGGGATTAAAGGCCGGTGATGCTCAAAGCATCGGCATTGATCCGGTTGAAGGTTTTGGTTTTCCCGAACCGGGCAATATCCATGACATCCCACGCGATCGTTTTGATCTCGACGAAACACTAGAGATTGGGCAGATGATTGGTTTTACCACCGAAGATGGCGGTGAGATCGCGGGGATTATTCGGTCGATGAATGACGCCGATGTTACCGTTGATTTTAATCATCCTCTGGCCGGCCACCGCATCAACTTCTGGGTGGAAATTCTGGAAGTGGGTGAACCTGAACACATCCCTCCCGAGACGCTCAACTAGTGGAAATCGTACTCGCCAACCCACGCGGCTTCTGTGCCGGTGTCGATCGCGCAATCGAGATCGTTAACCGCGCGCTGGATATGTTCGGCGCACCGATCTATGTTCGCCATGAAGTCGTACACAACCGTTTCGTGGTCGATAACCTGCGTGCACGTGGTGCCATTTTTGTTGATGAACTGGCTGACATTCCGGATAACTCCACGGTGATATTCAGCGCCCACGGCGTTGCGCAATCGGTGCGACTCGAAGCCACGGAACGCGGCCTCAAGATTTTTGATGCCACCTGCCCACTGGTCACCAAGGTTCATATGGAAGTGTCACGTCATTGCCGTAATCACCGTGAAGTTATTTTAATTGGCCATGCTGGACATCCCGAAGTCGAGGGCACCATGGGCCAGTACGATGCCGACGATAATTCTGCGGGTATCTATCTAGTCGAAAAACCGCAAGACATCGCCACACTCGCGATAAAAAACCCCGATGATCTCGCCTTTGTCACGCAGACTACCCTGTCTGTTGACGATACAACCATCATTATCAAGGCATTGCAGTCACAATTCCCCAACATCGTCGGACCCAGGAAAGACGACATTTGCTACGCCACCCAGAATCGTCAGGATGCCGTAAAACTTCTCACCGAGCAGTGCGATTTGATTCTGATCGTTGGCTCGCGCAACAGCTCCAACTCCAATCGTCTACGCGAACTGGGGACGCAAGCCAAGATTGATGCGTATCTTATCGATGGTGCGGATGATATTCAGGGCGACTGGCTCGAGGGACATGAGCGTGTCGGGGTTAGCGCCGGCGCATCTGCTCCCGAGGTATTGGTGGAAGAGGTTATCGAACGACTCAAACAACTCGGCGGGGTAATGGTTGCTGAACGATCGAGCGCCACTGAGACCATCGTATTCCCGCTCCCGAAAGAACTGCGGGCCTGATACGCGCTACCCTGTCATGCAAAACGGTTACGACATAGTCATCGTCGGCGGTGGAGTCATCGGCATGATGACCGCACGCGAACTCAGCCAACACGGTGCCAATGTGTGTGTTATTGATCAGGCCGACACCGGAAAAGCCGCGTCGTGGGCTGGCGGTGGCATCCTCTCACCGCTCTATCCATGGACCCAGAATGATGCGATCACACATCTGGCTCACTGGAGCCAACGCGCTTACCCGCAGCTCTCAGCAGATCTGCAGGCCGACTCCGGCATTGATCCTGAGTATCTTGCCTCTGGCCTGCTGGCCTTGAATGTTGATGTTGGAGAAGCCAGCGCGTGGGCATCAAAATGGAACATACCGTTAGAAACCGTTTCCCCCGGAGATGTACAACGTCTGGAACCCTATCTCGCCGAAAGTGAACAGGCCATCCGCCTACCCGATGTCGCACAGATCCGAAACCCGAGACTGTTGCGCTCATTGAGGGATTCACTGGATAAGCGCGGCGTCACCGTTATCGAAAATCAGGCGGTTAACTCCATCGCCAACGACGGCACTCGCGTCACCGGCGTTGTGACCGACAGCGGTGATATCAGCGCAAACCATGTGGTCGTTGCCTGCGGTGCCTGGACATCAAAACTGCTAGAACCTATTGGTTGCCCAACCATCTACCCCGCACGTGGACAGATGATTTTGTTGCGCACGCCGCCGGACAGTTTTCGCAATATAGTCTTAGTCGACCACCATTATTTAATCCCACGCCAAGACGGACGATTATTGGTGGGCAGCACACTGGAAAACACCGGATTTGATAACAGCACCACCGACGATGCCAAAACCGAGCTCAAGACATTTGCACGCACGCTGGCACCGATACTGTCCTCTTGCCCGGTCGAGCGCCACTGGGCGGGACTACGCCCCGGCAACGACCGCAATACCCCTTATATTGGTGCCCACCCTGAGATGGAGGGTCTGTATGTGAACAGCGGACATTTCCGTAACGGGCTGGTGCTCGCGCCGGCCTCCGCCCGCTTGATGGCCGACCTAGTCACCAATCAAGCACCTATCCTGCCGCCCCAAGCCTACGCAATCCAATGAAATTTCCCGGTTTTCTGTACTGAATCGCACGAATTCACTATACTTCCCGACCTCAAGCCGTTGTAGCTCAGTCGGTAGAGCAACTCACTCGTAATGAGTAGGTCGGCGGTTCGATTCCGCCCAACGGCTCCATTAAATAAATGACTTACCGACACACCTCGCCAGAAACCTCGCATAATGTCGCAATTATGACGCACTAGACTGTATGTCGTCGAACCATTGTGGACACATCGGGGGCGATTCATAAGTGATTGACACTGAATCCTATCTACATTATTTTACGTTAACAAATAGAAATATATAAAATTAAGAGTTGGATTGATGACTGTGTACTTACCGTTGGAGGTAAAAGCGTAATGAGAGTAACAATAAATAAATCACTGCTCGCAATAGCCGTTTCAAGTGTATTGGTTGCGCCAATTGCTAATGCAACAAATGGAAAGAAAAAGGCTTAGCCGGTGCCGGTACTGCTTATTCTCAAGATGCGATGGCAGCGGCAACAAACCCAGCCGGCATGGCTTTTGTTGGTGAGCGTAAGGATATTGGCGCTGCGCTTTTTAGCCCGTCTGATCGTGGCTATACGGTTACAGGGGCTCCGCCAATTCCTGGTGGTTCTGGTTTTACTGTTATTGATCCGGATACAGGCGGCTGTAGTGCTGATATTACATTGCCTTCAGGCGCATGTGCGCCTCCATTTAGTGTGGATACCGGTTCAGCAACTAGCGATAATGACTGGTTTGTCATTCCTCATTTTGCTTATAACTGGCAGCTAAGCTCTGATACTACAGCAGGTATTTCTATATACGGTAATGGCGGTATGAATACCGAATATCAAGCAAGCGGTAGCAGTGCTACATTACCTGATGGTTCTGCAAATCCGTTACTACCGATTGAAAGCTTACCTGGTGTATACGGTGCAGGTAAGGCTGGCGTGAACTTAGAGCAATTGTTCTTCAACGTTAGCTTCTCTAAGAAATTGGATTCTAAAAGTGCTGTTGGTGCTAGTGTTATTGTTGCAGCTCAGCGTTTCGCAGCACAAGGTTTAGATAACTTTGGTCAGTTCTCGCTAGACCCAGAAAACTTAACGAGTAACAAAGCATCGTCTTCATTCGGTGCTGGCGTAAAAGTGGGTTATCAA
>JYMV01034454.1_pt1:10000-13168 | contig 13168 bp, 6 predicted proteins | sample 338911 | NCBI WGS metagenome assembly JYMV01 (sample SAMN03354496, study PRJNA234377) | hydrothermal vent metagenome | biome: Deep sea; feature: Hydrothermal plumes at the Eastern Lau Spreading Center, Western Pacific Ocean; material: Seawater | place: Tonga | collected 2009 | depth 2000... | reverse complement strand
TCGTTAACGGAATTAACCAGACAAATCACTCCACCAACTAAGAACGGCCATGCACCACCCTCAAATTTCGACCCTTAAATTTTGACTTGCTATGGTTTGAGGTGGAGACACCCACAATGGTCAACTTTATTCAGATTTAACTGCACAACTGTAGTCTACCCAGAGAGAATCGAAATTAAGAAATTTGGACCACCCTCAAATTTCGACCCTTAAATTTGGATTTGTTATGGTTTGAGGTCGGGACATCCCACAATTGTCAACGTTATTCAGATTTAACTGCACAACTTTAGTCTACCCAGAGAGAAGCGAAATTAAGAATTTCGACCACCCTCAAATTTCGACCCTTAAATTTTGACTTGTTATAGTTTGAGGTGGGGACACCCACAATGGTCAACTGTAGAGCTCAAAAGACAGTATATTGCGTTGTGATCAGATACAAAAGCTATGTAACTCAGCGTGAGCTGTTATATGCGTTTTAAAAGAGCAAATTCTATAATTTTGGTCAAATTTATTCCGATGGAACTGCACAACTTTAGTCTACCAGGGAAGAAAATTTAAGATTTTGGGGCGCCCTCAAATTTGGACTTTTGTTTTAGATCAGGACGATCCATATTTTTGGAAAAATATACTTCTGCCACTGAGCCACCAAAACACTAAATAAGGGGTGTCCATCGTCTTTTTTCAAAAAAAAATTTAAAATTGCTGCATATCTGCGTACTATTCAGATTTAACTGCACAACTATACTTATAGATTTTCTCCATAACTAAACAGTATGTGTTAGCTCTTTTATTTTATGGTTGTTTATTTCAGCCATGGCTTAATTTATGCGAATGTATTAAGATTATTATAAATTCTTACTCTTCGCTTATATAGCAGACTGTGCTAAATTGTGAACAAGCCGACTTATATATTATCTTTTAGGTTCTACAAATTTGACCTTTTTGCATTCATTACGTTGCGCCGGATTTAACAGTAGTAAATGTTGTATGATATATACATGCATGTACTTTTCCTACGTAGTCTCATATATTGCTCTAAAATATGACTGCTAGTGTAATGAGATCGTTAATATACCATCTGTGTAGATTTTAATGCTCCTCGCTGTATATTTATATCGAGCAGTATACACATAATTCAATATTATGAAAATTTCTTTATTTATCTGGTTGATCCTGCCAGTAGTCATACACTTGTCTTAAAGATTAAGCCATGCATGTCTAAGTGCTTTGATTGTCTTACATTAGATTGCAGACGGCTCATTATAACAGTTATTGTATTATTGAGATTACATTATAGGTGGATACCTGTGGAAATTCTAGAGCTAATACATGTCACAAATAATATGTCACCTTGATATATTGAGCTTTTATTTTTTTCAAGTCAAAGTGTTCTGCACTGCGGGTGATTCATAATAATGCTTGGAGATCGCTTTACAAGCGACAAATCATTCAAGTTTCTGACCTATCAGTTAGTCAGTAGTGTATTGGACTATTGAGGCATTGACGGGTAACAGAGAATTAGGGTTCTGTTCCGGAGAGGGAGCCTGAGAAACAGCTACTACATCTAAGGAAGGCAGCAGGCGCGTAAATTACCCAATTCTGATTAAGAGAGGTAGTGACAAGAAATCACAATATTTTGCCTTAGGGTTGAATAATTGTATTGAGAACAGAGTAGACATTTTAACGATAAACTATTGGAGGGCAAGTCTGGTGCCAGCAGCCGCGGTAATTCCAGCTCCAATGGTGTATGCTAACATTGTTGCAGTTAAAAAGCTCGTAGTCGAATTTTTAAGGGAATCAATTTAATGTGGTCTTAATGAACTACAAGAAAGTATGATTTATCTTATTTTGTTCTTATCTACCGTTGGAATTCGTTTTCTGACAGTAAATTAAGTTTGTGTTTACTTTGAGAAAATTAGAGTGTTCTAAGCAGTCTTACGGCTTTATCCTAAAGCATGGAATGATAAGTAATGACATCGGTTAATTTCTGTTGGTTTGAGAGGTTGATGTAATGATTTATAGAGTAAGTCGGAGGTATTAGTATTTTGTCGTTAGAGGTGAAATTCCGGGATCGACAAAAGACTAACAACTGCGTAAGCATTTGCCTAGGATTTGCTCCTTGATCAAGAACGTAAGTTGGGGGATCGAAGACGATCAGATACCGTCGTAGTCTCAACTTTAAACTATATCAGCTAGGGGTTGGCAAATGTTTATATGACTTTGTTAGAACCTTAAGAGAAATCAAAGCGTTTGGGTTCCGGGGGGAGTATGGTCGCAAGGCTGAAACTTAAAGGAATTGACGGAAGGGCACCACAAGATGTGGATCCTGTGGCTTAATTTATAGCTCTTTCTTGATTCTATGGGTGGTGGTGCATGGCCGTTCTTAGTTGGTGGAGTGATTTGTCTGGTTAATTCCGTTAACGAACGAGACTATTACCTGCTAAATAGTATATTCTTTTGATTAGGATAATTGCTTCTTAGAGGGACTGGCTTTGCATAAATTGCTGGAAGTTGGTAGCAATAACAGGTCTGTGATGCCCTTAGATGTCCTGGGCAGCGCACGGGCTACAATAGGAGAGTAATTGAGCTTGTTACTACCTGGCTCGAAAAGGGCTGTGAAATCTTAAAACTATTCTTTATTTGGGATCGCGCTTTGAAATTTTTACGTGTAAACCAGGAATACCTAGTAAGTGTATGTCATCAACGTACACTGAATACGTCCCTGCCCTTTGTACACACCGCCCGTCGCTCCTACCGATTGGATGAGTTGGTGAGTGGATTGGAGTAATAACAATCTTCTTGAATTAGATGGTTGTAATTTTTAAAAATTTGCAAACTAGATTATCTAGAGGAAGGAGAAGTCGTAACAAGGTTTCCGTAGGTGAACCTGCGGAAGGATCATTATCGGCAATTAATATGTTTGCATTAACGATTGCTCGTTAATAATATATCGTATTAAGAAATTGATAAATCTAAGCGTGTACTTTAATTTGTGTACATTTACTTTTTCTGTATCTAATATTTGTTAGTGATTTGATAAAAGGATATAGATGTAAATCGACTCTGTCAACGTTGAATCTTTTGGTTACTGCAACGATGAAGAACGCGGCAAAATGTGAAAATGTATTATGAATTGCAGAATCTGGTGAGTCATTAACTCTTTTAACG
>JYMV01034454.1_pt1:2500-5000 | contig 13168 bp, 6 predicted proteins | sample 338911 | NCBI WGS metagenome assembly JYMV01 (sample SAMN03354496, study PRJNA234377) | hydrothermal vent metagenome | biome: Deep sea; feature: Hydrothermal plumes at the Eastern Lau Spreading Center, Western Pacific Ocean; material: Seawater | place: Tonga | collected 2009 | depth 2000 m m | reverse complement strand
GTCTGGAGAAGGAGCCTGCGAGACAGCTACTACATCTAAGGAAGGCAGCAGGCGCGTAAATTACCCATTTCTGATCACGAGAGGTAGTGACAAGAATTCACAACATTTTGCCTTAGAAGTAAATAATTGTATTGAGAACAAAGTACATATCTTATCAATGAACAATTAGAGGGCAAGTCTGGTGCCAGCAGCCGCGGTAATTCCAGCTCTAATGGTGTATGCTAACATTGTTGCAGTTAAAAAGCTCGTAGTCGGATATTTTAGGGTGTCAATATTATGTGATCTTAATGAACTACCAAAAAAAATTGATTATGCCTATTTTTCACAAATTTGGAGTTGGACTTTATTTTCCGATCACGGGATTAGTGTATTTTTACTTTGAAGAAAGTTGTGTGTTTTAAGCAACCTTATGGATGTATGCCAAAGCATGGAATGGTAGATAATGACATTAGTTAAATGGTTGATGGTTTGAGAGATTGATGTAATGATTTATAGAGTTTGTCGGAGATATTAGTATTTTGTCGTTAGAGGTGAAATTCTGGGATCGACAAAAGATTACCAAGTGCGGAAGCATTTGCCTAGAATTTCCTCTTTGATCAAGAACTCAAGTTGAGGGATCGAAGACGATTAGATACCGTCGTAGTCTCAACTGTAAACTATATTAGCTTGGTGTTGGCAAATGCTTAAATGTCTTTGTCAGATCCTTGAGAGAAATTACAGCATTTGGGTTCCGGGGGGAGTATGGTCGCAAGGTTGAAACTTAAAGGAATTGACGGAAGGGCACCACAAGATGTGGATCCTGTGGCTTAATTTGACTCAACACTGGAAAATTTACCAGGTCCGGACATAGCTAAGATTGGTAGATTATTAATTCTTCCTTGATTTTATGGGTGGTGGTGCATGGTCGTTCTTAGTTGGTGGAGTGATTTGTCTGGTTAATTCCGTTAACGAACGAGACTATTACGTTCTAAATAGTATAATCATTCATGTAGGTTTATAGCTTCTTAGAGGGACTGGCTTTTCATAAATCGCTGGAAGTTGGTAGCAATAACAGGTCTGTGATGCCCTTAGATGTCCTGGGCGGCGCACGGGCTACAATAGGAGAGTAATTGAGCTTATTCTACTTAGCTCGGAGAGCGCTATGAAATCTTTAAACCATTCTTTATTTGTGATCGCGCTTTGAAATTTTAATATGTAAACTAGGAATACCTAGTAAGTGTTTGTCATCAATATGCACTGAATACGTCCCTGCCCTTTGTACACACCGCCCGTCGCTCCTACCGATTGGATGTTTTGATGAGTAAATAGGAGAAATGACGTTTTTCATAGATAGAACAAAGTATAATTCTTAACATTCGCAAATTAGATTATCTAGAGGAAGGAGAAGTCGTAACAAGGTTTCCGTAGGTGAACCTGCGGAAGGATCATTATTGACAGATAATTCGTCCATTAACGATATGTTTCCTAAACTTGTCTTGATATATTATGTTGTTGAGTAAGAATAATTTGTCCTTCCTATTGATAATACTCATTGAGTCCCACAATGATTAGATATGATAAGATATATAGTATAGAAATCTCTATCAATGTTGAATCTTTTGGTTATCGCAACGATGAAGAATGCGGCAAAAGTTGAAACCATTCTATGAATTGCAGAATTATAAGAGTCATTAATTTTTCAATGTAATATCTATCTCGTGAACCTTGTTTCAAGAAATGTGTGATTGACCTTAAATTATCATCGTAACGCAAATCAATATATATTTGCAAGAATACAGAAAGTATCAATTCAATTAGCAATACAAAGTATTTATAATATATGATATTATTTTTGTAAATATGTAGATACAAATAAAGATACAGATACAAATATATTTGAAATGTTTGTATATGTAAACTTCTCTATTTATTGTATACCAAAATAGTAATATCTAGTTGAGGAAGATAAGTATTCAGAATATGGAATGCTCTATTACGTACACCTAGTAACACCCTCCCCCCGCCCCCTCCAACCAATGCTCCTCCCCTCACCATTAAAAACTTGTTTTTTAAGATTACTGACAACTATTTTTTATTTACTGCAAATATCGCTTCAATAATGGCATTTATAATATATTTGCCCTAATGAGATTGCTCCCCCGGCGACAAAAAAAGTCAATTTTTGGATATAGTTTATCCAGTTATGACTAAGAAAAGCCTTTACATTATGAATAATTTAAAAGGTAGTCATTATCAAGTAAGAAAACCAGCTAAATTTAAGCATATAATTAAGTGGAGGATTGGAAAAAAAGTGACATCCAAAGTAATGGCGACTGAAATGGAAGTTGTCTAATCCTAGAATTCGATATGTCGTGGAATATATCTTGTAGTTTAGCTAGTTGAATGCATTTTGACTACAAGTAGACTATATTATGATTGCGATCAGAGAGAGTTGTATTCTCGTATTTTAAGTAGTTAGGAGCTAACTTTAATTATATTCTTGAGTAGTGTTCTTTGGTAC
>JYMV01023273.1_pt1 | contig 13168 bp, 13 predicted proteins | sample 338911 | NCBI WGS metagenome assembly JYMV01 (sample SAMN03354496, study PRJNA234377) | hydrothermal vent metagenome | biome: Deep sea; feature: Hydrothermal plumes at the Eastern Lau Spreading Center, Western Pacific Ocean; material: Seawater | place: Tonga | collected 2009 | depth 2000 m m | reverse complement strand
AAACCACAATTATTACTGATTACAAGCTTCATGAAAAAGACACAGGGTCTTCAGAAGTGCAGATCGCATTACTGACAAAACGCGTTACCTACCTGACGGAACACTTCAAGACCCATTCCAAAGACCACCATTCACGGCGCGGACTCCTTAAGATGGTCAGCAAACGACGAAAGCTTTTGGATCACTTGAAAAAAGAAGATGTTAGCCGTTACCAGAGCATCATTTTGAAGCTCGGCATACGCAGATAGTCGCGCCCAACCTATCCTGAATTCTCAGGAAAAAAGATATTGGAGATATATTAATGGATAAAGTAGAAATAGATATAGATGGAAAGCTGATTTCCCTGGAAGCCGGTGACCTAGCCCGGCAGGCCGGTGGCGCAGTTGTTGTCCGGCAAGGTGACACCATGCTACTGGTGACAGCCACCATGGCTAAAGAAGCCCGGGAAGGAATCGATTTCTTTCCTCTAACTGTAGACTACCGGGAAAAAACCTATGCCGCCGGAAAAATTCCCGGGAACTTTTTTAGGCGGGAAGCCCGGCCCGGGGACATCGAAACCCTGACATGCCGGTTGATCGACAGGCCCATCCGGCCGTTGTTCCCGAAAGCTTTCAAAAACGAAACCCAGGTCGTTGCACTGGTCATTTCGCATGACCAGACCAATCCCCCGGATATCAATGCCATCACGGGCGCGTCCGCCGCGTTGATGATCTCTGACATTCCGTTCGAGACCCCTATTGCCGGAGCCCGTATTTCTCGGGTTGATGGCAAGCTGATTTTTAATCCCACATATGAGGATACGGCCAATAGCGATCTGAATCTGGTCATGGCTGGAACATCAGATGGAATCGTAATGGTTGAAGCGGGTGCTAAAGAAGTGAGTGAAGACGATATGATGGAGGCCCTTGATTTCGGTCACGAAAGAATTAAAAAGTTGATCGAAATTCAGATCAAGCTACGTGAACTTCTGGGCAAGGAAAAACTCGTGGTAGAAGCACCACAAGTGGATGAAGAACTGAAAAATAAAATTCACGAAAAGGCTGCGGCCAAGCTTGCTGAGGCAATGCAAATTTCCGGCAAACACGAACGTAGCGATGCCATCAAGCAAATTCGCGAGGACCTCAAGAGTCATTTGAGCCCGGAAGAACAAGAAGAGAAAGCCGGCGCGATTAAAGAAATCTTCCATGACCTGGAAAAAGACATCGTGCGTAACCTAATTCTCGACAAGCAGCATCGGGTAGACGGCAGGGGCTTGGTCGATGTCCGCCCCATTAACATTCAGGTCGGCTATTTACCCAGGGTGCACGGTTCCGCTATTTTTACCCGTGGCGAAACCCAGGCTCTAGTCTCCACAACCTTGGGAACCTCATCAGACGAGCAACGGATAGACAGTTTAGAGTTTAAGGGCACTAAATCTTTTCTTCTGCACTACAATTTTCCGGCTTTCTGTACCGGAGAGGTCAAGTTTCTTTCAGGTCCCGGACGGCGTGAAGTGGGCCACGGAATGCTCGCTGAACGGGCTCTGATACCTATCCTGCCGGCAAAGGATAAATTTCCTTACACCATCCGGATTGTTTCCGAGATTCTTGAATCCAACGGTTCCTCCTCCATGGCTTCCGTGTGTGGAGGTTCGCTCTCACTGATGGATGCGGGGGTTCCTATCAAAGCCCCTGTTGCGGGCATTGCCATGGGGCTGATCAAGGACGGCGACCGGGTCGCGATTCTTTCTGATATCCTCGGTTCCGAAGACCATCTCGGTGATATGGATTTTAAAGTAGCGGGGACCCCTAACGGCATCACCGCCCTGCAAATGGATATCAAAATTGCGGGTCTGGACCGGGAACTCATGAGCAAGGCCCTCGAACAGGCGAAAGCAGGAAGAATGCATATTCTAGATGAAATGGAAAAAGTCCTGCAATTCCCGAGAGAAGAAATGTCCAAATACGCTCCGAGAATCATCACCATTACGGTTCCCAAAGACAAGATTCGCGATGTTATTGGACCGGGCGGCAAGGTCATCCGTGAAATCATCGACAAAACCGGAGTCACTATCGACATTAACGATGATGGAGTGGTTTCGATCGCCTCCACAGATGAGGATTCTGCTAAAAGGGCCGTTGAGTTTGTGCAAAACCTTGTACAGGAAGTCGAGATCGGAAAAATCTATCTCGGCAAGGTAAAAAAGATCGTCGATTTCGGGGCTTTCGTGGAAATTTTCCCTGGCACCGATGGCCTGGTACATATCTCGCAAATATGTGACCGCCGCATCAAAAATGTCAGTGACGAAATTCAGGAAGGTGATGAGATCAAAGTCAAAGTCATTGATGTAGATCAACAAGGCAGGGTCAAACTCAGCCGCAAGGAAGCCCTGCGCGACGCAGTTGCCGCGGAATAATTCAAGCGTTTACGATAAAACGGGAAGGCTTTTAAAAGCCTTCCCGTTTTTTTATCCCTTGGCCCCTTGGTGGACCGCCAACTAAAGTTCCAGGTTCCAGTCTTTAATCACTGCGATGGAAGAGTAATGGGTAAGATCGAAATGGATGGGTGTCACCGATATGTAATTTTTAGCCATCATCACGCAGTCGGCCCCTTCTTTAACTTCATCGAACTGCATCTCACCCGCCATCCAGTAATAGGTATTGTTTCTGGGGTCCACTCGCTGGTCAAACGATTCGACTACCCGTGACCTTCCCTGACGGGTAACAGCCACCCCGGCAATCTCACTTTCAGGAACAGGTGGAACATTGACATTCAGGACAACGCCCTGAGGCATTCCCTTTTCAAGGACTTTGGAAATCAGCTTGCGGGTGAATTTTGCCGCAGGATTAAAATCCGGATTTTCATAGGTGTCCAGCGAAACCGCGATGCTGGGAACCCCCATAATCATCGCTTCAGTCGCGGCGGAGACAGTTCCGGAATAAAGGGCACAAATGCCGAGGTTCCCCCCCAGATTGATCCCCGAAACTACGAACCGGGGCAGTTCATCCAGCAATACCACAATGGCCAGCTTCACACAATCGGCGGGGGTTCCATTGACGGCATAACCTATGAACCGGCCTTCTTCTTCCACCTTCCGGACCTTGAGCGGTTGGGTCAGCGTGATGGCGTGGCCCATGGCACTTTGCTCCGTTTCCGGAGCAACAATGATCACCTCGTCCTCCTTACTGAGCTCCCGATACAGGGTTCTCAGCCCGTCCGCGTTAAATCCGTCATCATTACAAAGTAAAATCATATCGAGTGTTACTCATTGGACCCCTGCGGGGCATGCGTGATGCCCTCTTCCTTAACCTTCATGCCCTGCAAGGGTAAAGGTTAAGGAAGAATATCACAAGCCCGGCGTCCCGCCCACTAGCCGTGGAGGCAGTTGGGCAAGAATCCCTCAAACCCAGACAACTCTTTGCTCGCCAGAAGCAGCTATTGCTAGTCGGCCCCACGCCTAGTGGTAAAAAAAGGGGCATTTCCTGTCGGAAACGCCCCGAATTCCACGACAATTTCAGGCCGGTATAACCGCGCTCACTAACAAAAGCTATTGCTCGCAGACCCCATGCCTAGTGGTTAATTATGTTTGCCGAAATACTCTTGCGATCCAGCAGGATCTGCCTTCATGCCATCTTCGCCCTGTTTCCAGTTCGCCGGGCACACTTCCCCGCTTTTTTCATGAAATTGCAGAACATCAACCATCCTCAAAGCTTCATCGATATTTCTTCCCAGAGGTAGGTTATTAATGAGCTGATGCTGAACTACACCCTCTTTGTCGATCAGGAACAATCCTCGAAAGGCGATTCCTGCCTCATGCATGACCCCATAGTCATAAGTAATTTTTTTGTTCAAGTCAGCAACGAGTGGATAGGCGATGTCACCGAGACCGCCTTTTTTACGGTCCGTATTTCTCCAGGCCAGATGTGAGAAATGGCTATCGATGGAAACCCCCAGCACTTCGGTATTCCGCTTCTTGAATTCATCAATTTTTTCACTGAATGCAATAATTTCGGTTGGGCAGACAAATGTGAAGTCCAACGGATAAAAAAACAGAATGACATACTTTCCCTTGTAGTCGGAAAGTTTGATTTCTTTAAAACTGCCATCAGGCATCACGGCTTGAGCAGTGAAATCCGGGGCAGGTTTAGCAACTAATGCTGACATATTCAACTCCTCTAAATAAAATCTGTTTTTAACGAAGCGTTTACTGTATCACAATTTTCACGAGGCATTCAATTCTGATCAACAAGGCCCAAAAAAAGTTTTATTTGCCCTGTTGGGCGGTATATATCCATTCCACTATCTTTCTCAGTCTTGACACACGAGAGCACCCTACTTACAATAATTTAAGCGGCGTGACCAGCGTGATACCCCATTCGGGGCATGAAGGCTGATGAAAAATATAACGCGCTGGAGCCTATTAGCAATAGCTGTTTTTGGCAAGCAAAGAGTCATCTCGAGTTAACGAGTTCTTGCCCAGTAGCCACCGGCGGCTCGCCGGCGCCTGGTGGGCGGAAAATATATTTTTATGGATATTCTGTTTTTAGGAACCGGGACCTCTACAGGGGTTCCTTCCCTGTGTTGCGACTGCGAGGTTTGCCTGTCAAAAGATCCACGGAACAAGCGCTTGCGTTCATCGATTCTGGTCCGGCAAAACGGCCATACCATTCTGGTCGATACCTCCACGGACTTCCGGCAACAATGCCTACTCTACGGAATCCGGAAAATCGATACCATCCTTTACACCCATCACCACGCCGACCATGTTCATGGAATCGATGAACTGCGCAGTTTTAACTTTTTCAACAAAACCATGTTGCCCGTTTATGGTAACGCGCAAACCCTGTACCACCTGAATAAAAACTTCAGCTATATTTTCGGAAAAGCCGATCAGGTTGGGGGCGGCATTCCACAACTGGTCCCCAAAGAGCTGGAAAACAAAACCTACCTCTTCGGCGATATCCCGGTCACCCCTCTCGACATCCAGCATGGCAAGTTGATCATCAACGGGTTCCGCTTCAAGGACTGCGCCTACATCACCGACTGTAGCGGCATCCCGAATACCACCCAGGAAAAGCTGAAAGGATTGAAAGTTCTAATTCTAAACGCCCTCGGATTCAAACCGCACCCAACCCATTTCAACCTCACCCAGGCCCTGGAAGCCGCCGAAACCTTGAAACCTGAAAGAACCATTCTGACCCACATCAACCATCATTTCGATTTTGAAAAAGTATCCCGCGACCTGCCGGAAGGAGTAGAACTTGCTCTGGATGGAATGCAGATCGAAATTTAACCGGGCAAGGGCAAGTCAAGCCGAGACAACCCTTTGCCAGCCAAACAGAGTTATTGCACATTGCCACCGGCGGCTCGCCGGGGGTTAGTCGAAATCGAAATCCCGCAAAGGTTTTTCGCCGGATCTATCCACATGCTTTGTTGATTCTTTGAAAATTTCATCGAGAACCCGGCCCCGTTCCTTCTGGTTCTCCCTATTTTTTTTGAAAATATCTTCATTTTCCATTTTTTTGTTTTCCAGATCCTTCACCATATCGGTGAGGGAAACCACCGGCTTGGGTTTTTTCTCTTCCCAAATTATCTCGCCGGTTTTTTGGTCCACCTGAAGTTTAGTTTCGCAACAGGGGCAGGTAATCTCTAGTTTTTTTGATCCCATTTCCAACTCTTAACAAAATCATTTATAACTTGCCTCCTTACCGGGAAGCCGTTATTAATTATATCAGATTTATAAGTTGAGGAAAAACGGAGAAGCATGAAAGGATATTTCATTACAGGAACCGATACCGGCGTAGGCAAAACCGTGGTGACCGCCTGCCTGGCTACCCTGTTCAAAAACCGGAGTGAAGATGTCGGGGTGATGAAACCCATAGAAACCGGGGTGGACCCCGAATGCAATTCCTCCGCTAACTCCGATGCCAAGTTTCTGATGGAAGTTTCAGGAGTTCAGGACACCTTGGAGGAAGTCTGCCCTTACCAATTAAAAACCCCCGCATCGCCCTACCAAGCCGCAAAATTAGAGAACAAGACACTCGATCCCGAAAATATACTGGAGAAATTTCGAGCCCTTCAGTCCAAACATTCCATAATGCTGGTAGAAGGCATTGGCGGCCTCATGGTCCCGATCACCCAACGTTATAATGTGGCCGACCTAGCCTTGCAAATGAGACTCCCCCTTATCATCGTCAGCCGCGTACAGGTAGGCACATTGAACCATACCCTGCTGACCATCAACGCCGCCCGGCAACACAGGTTGAAACTCGCAGGCATCATCCTTAACCCATCCCATGATGCCGAGCTAAATAAAATTGAAGAAGAACAAGGAAAACTGATCGAAGAATTTTCAGACACACCCATTCTAGGCTACTGTCCGTTCATCGAAGATGTTTCCGCCAAAGGGATAGAAAATAATCTGGAGCGATTGCAGGAAGAATTCCCGACCCATCACTTCTCCGGATCGGACTTGAACTCGTAGCCTTTTTCGCGGTGGGTAATAATATATTTTGGGGACTGGGGTTTCTTCTCAAAATATTTGCGCAGGCGGGCTACAAAATTATCCACTGTGCGGGTTTCAGTCTGCGGATCATAACCCCAGACTTTTTCCAGCAATTCCTCTCGAGTCACTATATTTCCCTTATTCTTTACCAGCAGTTTCATCAGTAACGCTTCTTTAGCCGTCAGGTAGAATTCATCAGAACATCCCTTGGCTTTGCCACTGGCAAAGTTGATCCACATATCACCAAACTGAAAAACCCCCTGATCGTGCACTGGCTCCTTATACCATTCCCAGCGGCGCAGGATTCCTTTGACCCTTAGCAGGAGTTCCGGCAAGTGGAACGGTTTGGTCAAATAGTCATCGGCCCCGGCTTGCAATCCCAGTTCCCGGTCCTCATCCGTGGACTTGGCAGAAAGCATTAAAATCGGGAACCGCATGTCTGTGCTACGAATTCGCCTGGCCACCTCCAGTCCGCTCAATTTTGGGAGCATGATATCGAGGATCATTAAATCAAATTCCTCTTTCCCCAGAAGCTCAATGGCGGAATGGCCATTATCAACAAGAGTGACTCGATAACCCTCCCGCTCCAGATTGAACTGCAATCCCTTGGCAAGATGCGCTTCGTCTTCGACCACAATAATTTTTTTGTCGTTTTTATCCATCGATCCTCACAACCGTTTCAAGCCTCAACTTCCCGGCTAACGGGAAGCAGGACGGAAAATATCGAGCCTCTGCCCCTTCCCGGACTGGAAACTTTCAACCGGCCTTTATGGTTTTTGATAATTTCGCTTGAAATGAATAAACCCAGCCCGGCTCCTTCGATATTCTGTGTGTCCTTGTTCTGCACCCGGTAAAACTTTCTGAAAATCTTTTTCATATCCTTTTTGTCAAAGCCTATTCCCCTGTCCTCAAAATCCACTTCCCAGTATTTGCCTATTTTATGGAGATGTATATTCAACGAGGAACCCGCAGGAGAATACCGTAGCGCATTGCTGACAAGATTATTAAACACCATGCGCAAGGCCCTTTTATCCAGACTCAGCGTGGGAGATGCCTCCAGTTTCAAATCGACGGAACATTTTTTTTCCTCAAACTGGCGTTTATGACCTTTGACCACATCCGAAAGAAAATCTCCCAGATTCACAGGCTGAAACTGCAATGCCATGCTCTTGGGGTCGGCTTTGCTCGATTGCAGGATATTATCGATCAATCCGGAAAGACGTTGTGTATCCGACAGCATAGTTTCGACAAAATCTTTTCCCTCTTCATTCGAGACATCCTGGTATTTCAGGGTTTCGAGGTAAAGCTGAATGGAGGCGAGCGGAGATTTCAACTCATGCGAAACACTGGCCACAAAATTGCTTTGCATCTGGTTCAAACGGTTCTGCTTGTTCCAGTAAACAAAGATCACATAGAACCCGGCAAGAATCAGGAGCATCAGGAAACAACCCTCAAACAAAATCAGCCACTGAATTTCAGCAGTGAACAAATCTGGACGGATTTTCTGGGCAAACTCCTTGATTGCCAGGTTATTTTCCAGGTACCAGTTGATCCAAACCGCCATGAGGACGATCCAAGCAATCTGAACCCCGATAAACACCATGACAGGATGGAACAAAGCCCGTAATTTACCCATTGCCCCCTCTAATTCGTAGTCCTGTTCTGATAATCATGCTTTTTTTGCAACCTCCTGATTTCTACCACTTTACCAAGTTCGAAGCCTAAATTGAAAGCCTAATTATCCTCTGGGCGTGGGGCTAAAAAGCCATAACTCTTAAACCGTCAACACAGTTTAAGCGGACTAAAAAGCTGGGCTTCATTGCCAGCGGAGGTTCTTCGTCCAGAAGTTCCGATAATGGCCTGGGGCCCTTATATTACATAAGTTTTACAAACGGTTTTACCGAGTCAGGCTACCATGGAGTTGTTAAGAAACCTTAATTATGGGAGCTTTTCCATGACCAGTGATTCGGCTGAAAAATACCAACTCAAATTTAATCCAACCGCCACGGCCGTCTTAGCTCTTGTACATGGCATGGCGCTATTTGCCTTTTTTCCGTTTGCGTTTTCCTGGAGCGCAGTTGGGGTGATGTTTTTTCTGTACTGGCTCACCTCGTCACTGGGCATTTGCCTGGGTTACCATCGCTACCTCACACATCGAGGTTTCACCTTACCAAAGTGGCTGGCATATACTGTGGTCTTATTTGGAACTCTGGCCTGCCAGAATGGCCCCATCAAATGGGTCGGGCAGCACCGCATCCATCACGCAGGTTCGGACACGCCAGAAGATCCGCACAGTGCCAAAAAAGGTTTCTGGTGGGCTCATATTAACTGGATGTTTCATACCCATTCCAAGTTTGATGACGAGAAGGTGCTCCACGATTACACTAAGGATTTTTGTGAAGACCCATTTTACAAATTTCTCGACAAATATTTTGTTTTAGTTCAAGTAGTCTTCGGCTTCATCCTTCTTGCCATTGGCGGGGTTTCATGGGTCATTTGGGGGATCTTTGTCCGGTTAGTGGTGAGTTACCATTCCACTTGGCTGGTGAACAGCGCGGCACATTATTTTGGCTATGTGACCTTTCCGCTCAAAGATGATTTTTCCACCAATTGCTGGTGGGTAGGGCTTTTGGCCTGGGGCGAAGGCTGGCACAATAATCATCATGCGTTCCCCAAGTCTGCACGGCATGGTTTACGGCCTTGGGAAATTGACATGACCTGGTGGGCTCTTTGCATTCTGGAAAAACTCGGCCTCGCTAAAGACATTAAAGTAGCCCAGTTGACCCCCAACCCGGACCGCCAAGAAAAAGAAGCCCCGGCGTTTATCGGGAAAATTGTCACTCAATCGGCCTGACCACTAGGCGTGGAGCCAACTAGCAAATACTTTATTTGGCGAACAACCGCTTTCTCGGCTCAAAAAATCCTTTCCCAAACCCCTTCGGCATAGAGGTGAATATAGCAAAGACTCTTTAAGCCAAGTTAACGGGTACTTGCTCATTCACTTTATTGCACACTAGCCCTACGCCTGGTAGTCAAACTCCACATGGTAGCCCGAGTATTTGCGCAGGTTGATCACTCGCGTCTCAAAAATCAAATACTGGCCCTTGATGCCGGTCAAGCGGTCTGTGAATTCCGGGATTTTATCGAGATTATGACTGGTGATTTTTTCGGGAACCGATTCGACCGGATAAACCAGTTCCTGAACTTTTCCGTCCACCACAGCAGACCCTTTTAAAGCTTCCGGAAAGAGTTGGTGCGCCTTATCGCGGAGGGCAAGAAGGTCAACCTCTTCCACTCCCCCCTTGAGCATTTTGCGCCAATTGGTTTTGTCCGCAAAATGTTTCGCCAGGGCCACTTCAATCTGGCCTGAAAGGATCCGTTGCGGAACCCTGGCGATAATTAATCCTCTTATGGCCCCCTGGTCGATCCAGCGGTCGGGAATATTGGTATGCCGGGTTATGCCGACCTTCACTCCACTAGTCAACGAAAGATAAACAAAGTGATCGATATTGCAATGGGTTCGCCAGAACTCGCGGTCGGCCTCATTTCCTTTTTCGTGTACACATAGTTCCGGACGGAACGAGCACATGGCATTTTCCGGGAGGTCCCGGGAGCAAACAAAGCAATAGCCCTGATCATAGGATTTGCGGGTCTTCCGCCCGCATTCGATGCAGGTTATGGTACCTGTCCATTTTAAACCCATGGGCTTACCTATATGCGGATTCAAAGGATAGGAGTTTTTATCCAGATTTAAAAAATATGAAACCGGATTCTGGGCTTCCGCATTCATTTTTCGAAGCTGACCCAAAAGTTTCATTTAATTATCTCCATGAATTAACGCCCCTCCTTCTGGCCAGCTCTGGAAAAAAAAAGGTCCAGAGCGGCCACCGCAAATAAAACTGTTGCCACCACCGTTATCGAATCAAAAACCAAAAAACTGATTAAAAATAAAAGGAGGTAAAGAAAAATTCTAAGAACTCTATTTCGATCCGTGAAGGTCATGGCATAATTATAAGATACCCGCTTGGGCACTGCAAAAAGCAGAAAAAAAATACCCCCCCCCGATCGTGGGGGAAAAGCGATTCACTGCTAAATCGGGGACCTCCAAAAATTTATCCCAGTTTTTCAGGTTTACATAGAAACAATGCAATTTACCAAAAATCAACGCTTTTCCAGCCCATCTCCACATAACTATCTAAAAGCCCTTTAAAATTAACACAATTGGGACATTAGAAGTATTGAAATAGGTTTACATTTTGATGTAGACTACGAATGGGAAGAACAGATGAAAATAATAATATCCGAATTAGGATATTTATAAAGGCCTATTTTGTTTGTTCATTATGAGTTTGATTGATATTCAGGACCTGATAAACGAAAACGAACCACTTGCCTCGCTTCCCAATACATTCTACAAATTGCGGGAAGTGGTGATGACCCCGGTAGCGATTTTGATGACATTGCTGAAATAATCAGCGTGGACCCATCCCTTACCCTGCATCTCTTAAAAATAGTCAACAGCGCGTTTTATGGATTCCGTGGAGAAATTGAATCGGTTTGTCATGCAATGGGAGTTGTCGGAACAGAACAATTGATGCAGTTGGTTTTAGCCACAACAGTGGTCGAGCAATTCGAGGGCATTCCCAAAGACTTGATGGACATGAAGTATTTCTGGAAGCATAGTGTTGCCTGTGGATTGTCTGCCCGCGCCATTAATAATGCACGCGGAGAATACGATGGGGAAAGTATTTTTGTGGCGGGCCTCCTGCATGATATCGGCCGTTTGGGGATGTGCCTTAAAGTACCCGATCAACTCAAGATTGTTTTAGACTTTGCCCAAAAAAGTGGAGATCGCTGGTATAAAGCCGAGGCCAAATACTTTGTATTTGACCATGGTGGTGTCGGCGGGGCTCTCCTCAGAGCATGGAAACTACCTGAAAGATTACAGGAGGCTGTGGCCCATCACCATTTTCCTTCATCGGCTAACAGTTTCCCCCTTGAAGCGGCAATCGTTCACTTGGCAGATAGAATCAGTCACCAGGTTGTTTTAGACCCTGACCGCGATACGGAAAAATATTCCTATGAGAAAGATGCGTGGGATGCGGTTCAGTTATCCGAGGACTCGCATCTTCAACAGATTATAGAGCAGACAGAGGCTCAATTAGATGAAGTCTGCCAGATTTTCCTTCAAACCGCCTAAGACGGTTCTTCGAACGATCCTCTGCAAAAAACCCCTCTCAGCCATTCCTTGTCAACAGAAAAAAGCCCAATTTAACAATCCTGTCGAAATTAATTTACAGGAGTTTAATTTTAAGACTTGAATTGTTTCTTAACATAAGGGACACTTATCACGTTAAGAATGACAGTGATCTTTGAACTAGCAAGAGCAAGGAGAATCTTAATGGAAGATTTAACAATTTCTAAAGGTTGGTTTCAGGATAAGGATGATGAACCCCCGCTGATAAAAAAGAAGTTTTGTGAGCACAGGGTTAACACTGTCACCTTGGACTACGAAATCGGGATTGAGTATTGCTCTTTTTGCGGAGCTTTGGCACATTACAATCCAGATTTGGATAAGCTGGAATGGACCCTGCCGGAGTATTTGCAAAAACAAAATTATAACTAATCTGGATTGTTTCATATCCCATTTAAAAACCCCCTGGCCATTACGGCCAGGGGGTTTTTGTTTTTATCTTCCCTGCAAGATTAAATTACACTAGGGCAAAAAGATCAAAAAGATTTCGAAACACAGCATGGAGATAATAATCGTAAACGGAATGGTAGAGATCCAGGAAATGGCGATCATTTTGATAATATCCAAATTCAGGGTTGGCAAACCTCTGGCCAGCCCCACTCCAATCACCGACCCTACCAAAGTATGCGTTGTGGAAATGGGCAAACCCATTTTGGAACAGATTAAAACAACTGTTGCGGCACCAAACGTGGCAGCAAATCCTCTAGAGGGAGTGAGCTCCGTAATTTTTTCTCCAATCGTTGCCATGACCTTGGCTCCCCAAATCATCAACCCAAACACGATGAATCCCCCGCCTAATCCAAGTATCCAGGCAGGCATGGGCACATTCATTTGCACCTGCCCATCTTTAAGAATCGCCACCACAGCCGCCAAAGGCCCCACGGCATTTGCAACATCATTGGAGCCGTGGGCAAATGCCACATAAAAAGCGGTTAAAATCTGCAGATATTTAAATACATCTTCTGTTTCATGGAATTGTTTTTGGAGATTCCAGGAGGGCTTGTAAGGGATTTTCCTTGCCAAATATTGTGTAATTACAAATGCCAGAACTCCCACCATAAGGGAAATAACCAAGGCCCGGGAAAAGGAAAGATCCAGGTGAAGGTTTTTCAGTCCCTTATAAACCATGGCGTTGGAAAGGATCACAAATACAAAAAACACCATATAAGGGAGCAGGTTTTTGGCATAAACCAGAGGGCTTCGTTTGCTGAAAACGGTTTTACTAATAAACTTAAATAGGAGAAAAGCAAAAAGACCGCCCATAATCGGTGAAACCACCCAGCTCAAAACCACCATACCGATTTTTCCCCAGTTGATTACATCCATGCCCCCGGCGATAATACCAAACCCTACAACACCTCCCACAATGGAATGGGTTGTAGAAACCGGCCACCCCAGATAACTGGCAATATGCAACCAGATCGCCGCCG
>JYMV01015090.1_pt1 | contig 13168 bp, 10 predicted proteins | sample 338911 | NCBI WGS metagenome assembly JYMV01 (sample SAMN03354496, study PRJNA234377) | hydrothermal vent metagenome | biome: Deep sea; feature: Hydrothermal plumes at the Eastern Lau Spreading Center, Western Pacific Ocean; material: Seawater | place: Tonga | collected 2009 | depth 2000 m m | reverse complement strand
GTTATAATATAGGTATAAGTTTTCAGATTACTCTCCATAATCTAAAAAAACCAGATTTCATAGCTCTGGTTTTTTTTCGCCTATTATTTGGTCGGTGGTCGGAGCACGAATGGCTCTTTACTCGGGGATGATTTCTGCTTTTTATGGTGAGCTATAATTTGATCAACATCTTCTTTTGTAAAAATATCAGCTAGAGGCTGGTTCCCCAGTATTCCCTCTACGGTTTTTTCCTCCATATCTTTAGCAAATTCCATTGACACCACATATTCTGCTATGGCATTTATTATTTCTGTTTCGTCATCAATCTTCTGCACTAGAAGCTCATCATATCTAGACTTGAATCCTGAAAGTAAACCGCCCTTCTGGGTTCCGTCCCTGTAAATAGTTTTTAAAGCTTGGAGTATTTCCTGAGCCTTGTGTGGCTTTTGGGACTCCAAATATTTTTTTAACCACATTTGATATCCACCCTGGCTATTGAGATGAGATGGTGGTAGTGGAGTTTCGGGGTTTTGAGAATAGTATTCGTAATCAACCAGGTATTCTTCTTCCACTTTATCTAGTTTGTTGGATTGTTGCTCTTGAATTTGCTTGCTGTCTGCAAGTTTCGTGGCATCTTCTAGTTGGTCACGCAATTGCAAAACTGACTGGTTTGATAGGTTCTTTACGCTCTGTCCCTTATTATTTAGCACTGAGTCAGCGTATTTAGAAACTGATTCCAGTTGGTTGAATAAATTGATCTTGCTTTTAATTTGGGTTTCATCTAGTTTCTCAAATTCCCGCTGGATTACATCAAATACATTATGTAGTAACGAATTACGCATTATGTCGCTTGATGATAGCATTGATACCACCGATAGGTCTACCGCCGTTGCTTCTTTCAACATTGACTGATCGTAATCCTGAATCATACTCACTTTAGAAGTTTTAACGGATTTATAATATGAGTGAATCTTGGTTGCATTAGATTGTGGTGATGGCTCCCTAATATCTCCTGCCCAATTATCTTGATTTTGGTTAGCCGTGTATTTTAAAAACTCACTTTTCTTTTCCTCAGCCTCATCCAAAACATTCAATTGATCTTCGGTTAGTTGCTTCCTCTTATACATGGAAGCTGGTTTGAAAAAACTATTCATGTCCTTTGGGTTTTGAAATTGATTGGCGTTGGCATCATAATACTCCTTCCAATACAACTGCTCATCATCAACTTCACCCACAGATGGTGAGGCAATGGACTTCAGGTAATCACCCATTAACATACCAGAATCTATTTTCGAAAAAACAAACGCATCAAACATTGATGAATGAGTTGATACCGATTTAGCACCTGATAGCGGGGTGGATTTGTTGTTCTGATTGGTGGTGGTATATTCAATTAAGTCAGGGTGATTATTATTTAAATCCCTATTCATTATTGTCTGCGAGTTCGCTAGTAAAAACGAATTACACTGATTGATTTCTCTATTTAATTCCTTTCTAGACTCATCTCTCTCTTTATTTGTTTGACTTTCACTAATATTATCCAATACACCCTCTACAATGTTCTTGCTCGGGTGTTTAGCTGTGTACGTCTGAAAGAAAGTAATTCTAACTCTTGCATTTAATATGTTTTTTATCTCTGATAAATCGCCCCTATTAATCCCCAAACTTTTCAGCAAGTTATTTATTTCCAGATTTGACTCATCGTAATCATCGCCCAAATAAATGGCTTCAACTAACAACCTTTGGGCTGTATTATTACCAGAAGTAACTGACTTATTAACTATTTTACTAATCTGTTCACCTATTTTTGAATTGATCTTTTTATTATTTTTAAAAATAGCTAATGCTAGCATTGCTGAATGACGCTCAAGTTGATCGCTCTCCATTGACAAATCAGTTAGTGAGTTTGCAGCGGTGAAGTTAAGTAAATTTTCACCTTTATCGTCATCCAAATCATCATTTGGAGAATAAACCGAAACTACATCTGGCAACCCACCTGTAGCCTTCTTAAATGATTTACCCGCTTTAAACGGGTTATGCAAACTGAATGATTCTTGATTATCAGCTATGGCCTTCTTAATGCTAATCAAGGATTTACTTATCACTGCTGATCGGCTAGCCTTGTTGCTAGGAGATAACGCATCCAACGAATCTTTAAGCCAAGTCATTAATCCCTTATTTGCTTCTGGCGTTGCCACATTACGAATGTAATCAAATAGCCAAGCGTATTCCTCCGTTAAATCAGATTTTATGTCTTTGGATGTGTTCTCTTGGATTAATTGAGTAATCTCAACTGCGGCCAAGTCAGAATTAAAGAATCCACCAAGCATTATCTCAGTTTGGTTTGTTGGATTATCACTCATATCCAAAGACATTTTTCTCAGCAATTCATCCTGAAAACCACTGATATCACGGGACTTTACTATCAATTGCGAAGTTGATATTTCACCATTGGCAAATTGATAAGTCTCTTCCTTACCCTCAAATTCATAATCTGGGGAAAAATTAGAATCCAGCCAAGATATAAACTCACTAGTAACCCTTAGCGACTCATTATCATAAGCATCCCTATCGCTCGTTTCTATGTAGGTTTCATATAAGGATGTTGCCTGATTCTTTAGCTGGTCAATTTGTGATTGTATTTCAGTATTAGTGATGCTCATTTCTTTGGATTCCTTTTAAACTTTTCTTTGTGGCCATATAATAACCAAAGTGGGCCGAAAGATGAAAAATTTACCAGTTCATTTTTACTTTATGGATGGATGATAATATAATGTTGATATGAAACCATTAGCCGAAGAACTTAGACCAAAATCCCTAGATGAATTTTATTCACAAAAGCATCTTTTGAATGATTCACATCCACTAAAGCAAGCAATTAACAACAAGCAATTGCACTCAATGATACTATGGGGGCCAAGTGGCGTTGGTAAGACCACTTTGGCTCGGATTATTTGTTCGCTGGTTGATGGGTATTTCGCCCAATTAAGTGCGGTTTTGGATGGCGTTAAGCAATTACGAGATGTAATTGAAAATGCCAAAAAATATCAAAAACTTGGACAACCTACGGTTTTGTTTGTAGATGAAATTCATCGCTTCAATAAGTCCCAACAAGATGCGTTTTTACCTCATGTTGAGTCTGGTTTAATTACCCTAATTGGGGCTACTACTGAAAACCCTTCTTTTGAATTAAATAAAGCTCTATTATCTAGGCTTTCCGTTTATGTATTAGAGCCGTTGGATGAACAGGGCCTGCATCAAATTCTGGAACGCTGTTTATCTCAGGTGGAGTTAAATACCGAGTTGACGGCCGAAATTAGAAATCGGCTGGTTGCTTCAAGTGGGGGTGATGCCCGTAGGTTAATTAATATTATTGAAAAGCTATCCCAATCAAATTTAACTGAGATTAATAATGATACGCTTGATTCATTTTTAAAAAATAACATTTCAGGGTTTGATAAGGGTGGGGACATCTTCTACCAACAATTGTCAGCGTTCCACAAGTCCGTTAGGGGTAGTTCTCCCGATGGTGCCTTATATTGGATGGCCAGGATGGTAGTGGCTGGCTGCGACCCAAAGACGATTGCTAGGCGTTTGCTAGCCATTGCTTCTGAGGACATTGGCAATGCAGATCCAAGAGCATTAGAAATCACTATAAACGCCTGGAATGTATTCGAACGTCTAGGTGATAAAGAGGGCAATAGAGCGATTGCTCAGGCAGCAGTTTATTGTGCTGTAGCCCCTAAATCAAATGCCATTTACACGGCTTTTAATCAGGCCATGGCATACGCCAAAGAAACTGGTAATGCTGGTGTTCCAAAGCACCTTTGTAATGCACCAACTGGGCTGATGAATGACCTGGGTTATGGGGACGGATATCGATACGCCCACAATGAGCAAGATGGCTTCGCAAGAGGGCAAACCTATTTCCCGGATGAGTTGGGTGAGCAAGTATTTTACTCACCTGTTGATCGGGGACTAGAAATCCAGATTAAGTCTAAATTGGATAAGTTACGGGCATAAGCAGGGAGTCAGGAAGATGAGATTTAGCAAATATGGCGAAGCCGAACAAAAGATTGAAAGAAAATTACGCAGATTGCTTATTCCTGATAGTGGTGAAGCAAAATCGGCTCAAGGCGAGCTAATTAGGGAATTTATGCACATTACGTATGAAAATTACCATAACGGCAACGGCAATTGGAATAGCTACAAATACGAAGTGAATATGCAGGGCTATTCAAAGGAATATTTTATTGAGTTAGCAAAAGAGCATTTGATTAAATATCCTGAAACACTAAATCAAGCTGAAACCTTGGAATTTATTGAGGAAATTAAAGAGTGTGAAGGTTCGGTTGATATCAATTATTTGATTTATGACTATTTTGGAGTGGATGTCACTCCGGATTTTTCAAAATGCTCAACCACTCAGGAGCAAATAAATCACTCGATGTATTGGGATGATTATTTATATTGGATGTTCAATTGGCTGGCCGAGCATCCATTACCAGAATGGGACAAGGAATATATAGGCAAATTACAGGACTCTTTTGAAATATTTAGACCAATAGTACCGCTTGGTGTTACAAGTTATGAAGTGGAACAATTGTGGTATCGGCAGAACAAATGCAAAGAGGTCGACATAAATGGTCAAGACGAGATGGAAGCCCAGGAGTTTATTGATGTGAGTATTTTAAATTGGATTCACGAGAACCCTGACCTAGTAGACTTAAAAGACAGAGCACTTGGTGAAAGTGTTGCACATGTTTTTCGATAATAACCAAGCAAACACCATTTATTAATCTGCCAATGCCAAAACAATCTTTTTGTAGATTGCATCAATTACTGGCACTGATACGCTATTTCCACACATTTGATACCTTTGGTTTCTGGAAGTAGTCTCTGGAAAGGTAAATGATTCACCAAACCCCTGAACCCTCAGGCACTCCCTAGGAGAAAGCTTTCTTACACGACCGTTAATTAGGTATGCTCCAGTTTTACCAGCGATACCGCCACCAAAGGCTGACAAAGTGATTGCGTGCCCTAGACTGCTATATATCCTTTCACCCTGTCCGCCTTTGTTAATTGATCCAACTCTAATAGGCTTAAGCCTGTCGATTGGAATTAAACCCTTGTCTATTTTTTCTTTCGTGGGGTTGAAGTAAGTATCTGGTCTATCAATAACAAAATCATTGGTCATTGATTCGCTTTCAACAATATCCTCAATGTAAATTTCTTCGTTAGTTGGGGCAGGAAACTCAAAGGTCGTTACCCCCAAATCTTCCCTAAACCCTATAATGAAAATTCTCTCTCGCTTTTGTGGCACTCCATATTTGCTTGCGTTTAATACTTCTACCTTGACATTGTATCCCAGGTCTTTAAGTACCTTTTTGATTACCTTAATGGTTTTCCCATTATCATGCTTTAGTAGGTTCTTGACATTCTCTAAAAATAGAACTTTTGGACGTTTTGCCTTTAATATCCTGGCGATATCAAAAAATAAAGTACCACGGGTATCATTAAACCCCTGTTGGCTTCCAGATATACTAAAAGCTTGACATGGAAACCCGCCACAAAGAATATCATGATCTGGAACATCATGCTCTGATATCTTCGTTATATCACCAGTTGGCTTTTCGCCGTAATTGTGCTCGTAAACCTCTTGGGCATACTTATTCCACTCAACGGAGTAAACACACTCTCCGCCATTAGCTTCTAGTGCAGTTCTAAAGCCACCAATACCTGCGAATAAATCAATAAACGTATATTTCATGGTTGGTATTATACCATAAACTGTGTTTATTCAAGAGCTAGAGTGGTTGTTTCGTATTTGGGTGATAATGCCGTTATAATGCGTTGATTTTTGATTTTCTTACTAAAAATATTCCATATATGGTATAATAGTACCTATATAAGGAGTAATAATGGGTCAATTAAAAACCAAAAAATACTGGGTAGAGGAGACTGGGTTCCTAAACAATGGGATCCAATTCACGTCTGACAACAAAAAACAATGTATTGCTTTTGCGTTTGCTTACAGAAAAAAAGGCCGAGCCGTGGTTCGCAAAGATGGATTTATTGGTTCTAGTGTAATTTGGCGGAATTTTAGTTAAAAAATAACCGCAGCTAGTTAGTACAAAAAAAAGCCCAACTTACGTTGGGCTTTTTAAAAGATAAAAATTAAGTATTTATCTTATGCAAATTTAAACTTACTTTGTTGTTGTAAGGCCAAGTGCATTCCAGTTATTCATACCACCACGGTAGTACTTAATACGACCCTCTGGATAACCAATTTCCAATAGAGCACGAATTGCCGCTGGAGACTGGCCACACCATGAACCATTACAGAATAAGTACAAAGTCTTTGCGTTCTTATAACTTAATACGCCATCTAAATCTTCAACACTAAAGTTATCTACCATTACCTCTACTAAAGCCATAGGATCTCTAGCTAAAGCCTTAGAGTTTAACTTTGTAAATGGAATGTTTACAGCACCAGGGATTGAACCTTTCTTGTACCATCCTGGTGTTCTGGAATCTGTTACAAAAACAGTCTCGTCGCCATTTTGTACTCTTTGTAGTGCATCTAAAATCTCTAATTCACCAACTGTATCTACGCGTGCTGGTGCAAATGGATTGATTGGCTGAATACAGAACGGAGGACAAGGACGTGAAGTCTTTGAAAATGCCGCTGTAATAACTGCCTTGCCATCTTGATTTCTGGATATACCAGCAATCTCCATTACTCCCTTTGTGATTCCAACTGGCTTACTGCCAGCTAAAGCAGTTGTAGTAACTGTAATTGTCAATACAGCAACTATAGCTGTTAAAAATGATTTTGTGCTTGTGTTCATTGTTATTCCTTTTTTTGGTTAAATTATTAATCATACATACTATATAAAATATAATATTCGATAATATATTATTGTTATTTCAAGCATTGTCAATGAAATACAAAAAATTAATTCAGGCGGCAACACGCAAACGAGAAACAAAGTATAATATCTAATTATTCCAAATAACTTTTCAAAGAGGTAAGATGCCAAAATTAAAAACAAACAAGGGTGCTGCTAAGCGTTTTAAAAAAACTGGCAATGGGGGTTTTAAGTGCAAGCACTCTCACTTGCGTCATATCTTGACAAAGAAGAGCACATCCAGAAAGAGGAAATTACGAGCTAGTGATAGTATTGATAAGGCTGACGTGCCTATGGTGAGGAAGTTGCTACCTTATTCTTAGTTTTGTCCGTTATTTTAATATAGATTCTGACAAAATCACTAGCCGATTAAAGAGCATCAAAACTGTGGTGAGAAAAACAAAGTAAGCCACGCTTATGATAATTGTGTTTGTTGAGAGTGCAAAAATCAACAAGGTTATTTGCATCAAAATAGCCAATATCATTAATTGGCAATCATGCAAGCAAGCTCGGTATGGGTGTTTTTTTTTATTATACATTTTTTTTGCTTTGGGTTCTCCATCTATCACACTAGTATAGAATATTTTAATACCTATTCAAGAGCTATTTGGAACAAATATCCTAAAAACCGATAGCACCATGACTCCTATCACAATGGCAGTCAACCTCAGCAGTTAGTTATTTTCTATCTGCGGAAATTTTGGTTTGGCTTTGGGTGGATTGTATTCACTCTTAACTTGAGTCAATAATACCCTTTGGATTATTTCATGAGGGATGTTTGCTTGGCGCATTGAGTCGAAATTCAAGTTGCTATTCCTTTTGAGCCTCTGGATTTTCCATTTATACCAAATATCCCTAATTATATTTCCCATCTCGCACTAACCTCGGTTTGAAACATTGATTTGGTGTTGGCATTGAATTACCTTATTAACCCAATGCAATTATTCCTAATTATATATACAAAATATACAATATATATTGCCAAAATGCCATATTTGCATTTTACCATATCTACTCTGGTAAATGGTGGCAACTGCAATTATGGCATTTTCTTGTTGTTGGCGGGTGAACCAATTAGATTACTTTGAACTAAATGATTAGGCAGAAATTTCAGAAGCTTGTATCTCTCCGCACCAATTACACTCATGTCCATCTTCGGTGCCAATTTCACCCTCTATTCTACACTCATGAAACCAAAATTTTGGCTCTGTTTGGGCTTGTACTTTAACATCATCGATAGTAGCTGATTCTATTTTATGTATCGTTCTTTGTCTATAAACTGAACTATATAAACTGGTTAAATTATTATAAAATCCAGAAGCCTCTTGCATCGTGTTGATTTTTACTGGTAGCTCTACTGATACAGATGAACTAACTTCCCTCAATCTATTGTTAATATATTGGACAACTTCACCTTCAATGGATAATAAAAAATCCCTCACCTTAGCCTGATCCTGTTTGTTATCTATATTTAATTGCTGATTCTCTTGTTTGTTATTTTTCATTGTGTTTCCTCCTATTATTGGTAGTAATATTATACACTAATAATGGTTTTTTTCCACTTTAGGGTAGCACCAGGCTAGAAAAATGCTGTTCAGCTACTCTACAAGTGAACTCTATCCATCCAAATTACACCAAGGTATTTGGAGGTAGTACTGTGGTGATTAGTAGCTACTCTATCGAGATATTGATTCCAGAAACACCTGTTCTGGTAATCTTAGTTATCATATCCACATCCATTGCCTTTAAAAACCCTGTTATGGTCTTATTATCTGAGGCTAACTCAAATGTAGAATAACTATCATTCATATTTATCAAACCTAGAGAATGTTTTGTTATTAATGCCTGGAACTCTGATGTTTTTAAATAATCATTTTTGACTTTCACTAATAACAATTCCCTTTCCAGGTGCTTGGCACAGGATATGTCCTCGGCATGAATAACATCAATGAGCTTATTAAGTTGTTTCACAATTTGGTCGATAATATTATCATCGCCAATACTCACAATAGTCATTTTTGATAATGTTGGATCCAAGGTTGGTGCCACATTGAGTGAGTGGATATTATATCCTCTGGCTGAGAACAATCCTGCCACTCTCGATAGTGCACCTGCTTCGTTTTCCAATAGTACTGATATTATATGTCTCATAACTGCCTATATCCCATTAAACCGCATTAAAATCAGTTTCACTATTAGACTCCATTGCATCTCTCCCTGCAAGAAGCATATCACAATGTGCACCCCCTGCTGGAATCATTGGGAATACGTTTTCGGTGGGGTCAGTCAAGATATCAACAAATACAGTCCTATCCTTGAGTGAAAATGCCTTTTCCAATGCTGGAATTAACTCATCGTGGCTCTCAACCCTAATTCCTATATGACCATAGCCTTCAGCTAGTTTTACAAAATCTGGAAGGGCATCTAAATAAGACATCGCGTAACGTTTTTCATAAAAGAACTCTTGCCATTGACGCACCATGCCCAAATAGCCGTTATTTAGATTAATAATCTTTACTGGAGTATCATATTGAAGCATCGTTGAAAGCTCCTGCAACATCATCTGAATACTACCCTCTCCTGTTATACAAACAACCTCTTGGTCGGGATTAGCTATTTTTGCACCCAAAGCTGCTGGTAAGCCAAACCCCATCGTTCCCAAACCACCAGAATTAATCCATTTTCTTGGTTCGTCAAACGGATAGTATTGAGCGGCCCACATTTGGTGTTGACCCACGTCTGAGGTTACGATAGCCTCACCATTAGTTATCTTGTAGACTTCCTGGATAACATATTGGGGCTTAATAACATCGGTGGAATCTTCAAACTCCATACACTCAATAGAACGCCACGTATTTATAGTATCCCACCAATCTTCAATATCCTGGATTAGAGTGTTTTTTAACCTTTGGTTAAATAATGATAATACATCCTTAGTATCACCATTAATAGCAACATCAACTGCCACATTCTTGCCAATAGATGCTGGATCGATATCTACCTGAATGATTTTTGCATCTGGGCAGAATTTTTCCAAATTAGCAGTTACTCTATCATCGAATCGAGCTCCAATGGCGATGACGCAATCTGAAGCATGCATAGCCTTATTAGCCTCGTAAGTTCCATGCATCCCCAACATCCCCAGAGACTGATCTTCGGTTGCTGGAAAAGCACCTAATCCCATTAAGGTTTGGGTGATTGGAAAACCAAGAGTGAATACAAAATCCCTGAGCTCGCTGGATGCATTACCGATAACCGTTCCACCACCAGAATATATAATCGGTCTTTTAGAAGATAAGATTAACTTTATCGCTTCATCAATTAGCTCTACTGGGGGAGAGGGTAATATAGAATATGACCTCATAAATGGTAGGTCTTCCGTTGGAGGAATGTTTGTGGTAGCTATGGTTAAGTCCTTTGGTATATCAATAATAACGGGGCCTGGCCTACCAGTGGTAGCGATATGAAAAGCCTTCTTTACCACTATACTAATATCATCAATGTCCTTGATTAAGAAGTTGTGCTTCACACACGAACGAGTGATACCCACCGCATCTACCTCTTGAAAAGCATCGTTGCCAATTAAAGGCGATGGTACTTGGCCAGATATAACCACCATTGGTATAGAATCCATATGAGCAGTGGCAATACCGGTCACAGCATTAGTGATTCCAGGGCCTGAAGTTACAAGTACCACGCCTGGCTTTCCTGTTGATCTGGCGTATCCATCTGCTGCATGTGTTGCACCTTGCTCATGACGTACCAATATATGCTTGACATCATCTTGCGAATCTAAGGCATCGTAAATATGCAGAACTGCTCCACCAGGATATCCAAAGATGTGCTCCACACCTTCATTTTTCAAACTTTGTACCAGTAATTGTGCGCCATTCAACATGTAAGACCTTGATTTAAAATAACTATATTTAACTATTATATATTTATTTTAAAAACCATACAAATAAAAATGCAATAATATATTGCATTTTCACCAAAGATAAATTTTTTTCTTGGTAGATTAGATTGTCTGGGGGGTTATTGGACTGCCATTATTAAAGCTTGTCTTAGGCTTAGAGATTTTTTCTTTTTGAGTTAATGCTGCGGTAAGTATTTTCGCCATGGCTTCAACATCCATATTTTCAGCCTGCTTGTTTGAGAAGTTTTCTATGCCCTCAAAACCATCTGCAAGAATCTTGTAAAGCCAAGCAGCAACACCAACAAACACAGCTGCAGGGGCATTAAGAGCTGTTGTTAAATTTTCGGCCAATAGAGGGTTACTTTCTTCCAAGGCTTTCATGACTTCCAGATGCTCTACTGAAAGATCATTTGTACCTTTAGCCATCACTCCTTCTCCAAATCTTGCTCCTTTAGCAGCATATTTAGCTGCAAAAGCCAGTGCCAGAGAAGTGTTCTTACCGATAAAATTAAGCGACTTAATCATTGCTTGCTTGGCCATTTCACCACTTTCTGCGATTATACTAGGTGTTATTGATTCTTTATTTTCCATGGGGTCCCCTTTATTTTTATTGATATTAATATTTTACACTAAATCTGTATTTTTTCCAGTTTTTACGCTAGGCAAACCACTATTCTGGTGGTGATGGTGGTGCTAGTTAAGCCTCTCTGTCTGGAATAATTCACGTTGATACTTTTTTAATATATTCTTTTACCTTTTTGAGCAGGAATATGGTAAAATATTTCTTTTTTTATAAATTGGGGTTTTACATGAACAAGAATCTTAGAAATATCGCAATTATTGCGCATGTCGACCACGGCAAAACAACATTAGTTGACAAATTGCTTGAACAATCAGATACTTTTGATTCTCGCTTCGAATCTAGTGATAGAATGATGGACTCCAATGACTTAGAAAAAGAGCGTGGTATCACCATCTCATCCAAAAACACTGCCATTAAATGGGGTGATTATCATATTAACATTGTAGACACTCCAGGACACGCCGATTTTGGTGGTGAAGTAGAGCGGGTTTTATCGATGGTAGACTCAGTGCTTTTACTGGTGGATGCACAAGAAGGGCCAATGCCACAAACGCGTTTTGTGACTAAAAAAGCTTTTGATCAAGGACTCAACCCTATTGTGGTTATTAATAAGATTGATAAGGATGCGGCTCGCCCTGACTGGGTTATTGATCAAGTGTTTGATTTATTTGACCAGCTAGGTGCTAATGATGAACAATTAGATTTCCCTATTATTTATTCATCAAGTATTAATGGCTATGCCTCATTAGAAGACGATGTTCGTGATGGAGATATGACAGCTATGTTTCAAACCATTGTAGATAATGTTAAAGCTCCAGAAGTTGATGTAGAGGCTCCTTTACAGATGCAGATTACAGCATTGGATTATTCCTCATTCCTTGGTGCTATCGGGGTTGGGCGTATTACACGCGGTACGATTAAAAAGAACATGCAGGTAGTAGTGGTTGGGGCTGATGGTGTTGAACGCAAAGGAAAGATTGCTACTCTGCAAGGATTTCTGGGTTTGGACAAAGTTGATATTGAAACTTCTGAGGCTGGAAATATTGTTTGTATCACTGGCATTGAAGGCCTATCAATTTCCGATACTATTTGCGATCCTGAAACCATTGAAGCCTTAGAGCCGTTATCGGTCGATGAGCCTACTGTATCTATGGGATTTAGAGTGAATGACTCTCCTTTTGCTGGTCAAGATGGTAAATTTATTACATCAAGAAATATCCGTGATCGTTTAGAGAAGGAGTTGATTTATAATGTAGCGTTGCGCGTTGAAAATACCGAAGATCCTTCGGAATTCTTAGTGTCTGGTCGTGGCGAGCTTCACCTGTCGGTTCTAATTGAAACTATGCGCAGGGAAGGTTTTGAGCTTGGCGTCGGGCGTCCTCAAGTTATTCTTAAGGAAATTGATGGGGTTATTTGTGAGCCCTTTGAAGATCTGAGTATCGACGTTGAGTCACAGCATCAAGGCACGGTAATGGAGCGTATCGGTGCTCGTAAAGGCGAATTAACCAATATGCTACCCGATGGCAATGGAAGGGTTAAATTAGACTTTAATATCCCTGCACGGGGCTTGATTGGCTTTAGAACAGAATTCCTAACTGCAACTACTGGTACTGGATTAATGAATTCTACTTTTGATGCTTATAAACCACAAAAACCTGGTAATATTGGGCAAAGAGCAAATGGTTCTTTAATTTCGATGAACCAGGGTAAGGCTGTCGCTTATGCAATTTTCAACCTGCAAAAGAGTGGCAAGTTCTTCGTTGAACATAATACTGAAAT
>JYMV01014399.1_pt1 | contig 13168 bp, 7 predicted proteins | sample 338911 | NCBI WGS metagenome assembly JYMV01 (sample SAMN03354496, study PRJNA234377) | hydrothermal vent metagenome | biome: Deep sea; feature: Hydrothermal plumes at the Eastern Lau Spreading Center, Western Pacific Ocean; material: Seawater | place: Tonga | collected 2009 | depth 2000 m m | reverse complement strand
TCTTATCGTAGCCTCTTCCAATTCGAATTGCCATTTAATTACCTCTTCTAAATTTGATCCATTGGATCAATGTCTGTTTTCTTGATAGCCGACACATTTTCCTCTTTCACAGATTTGGCCACAGGAGGTTTCTCCTCAACCCTATCTTTTATGAAAGACGGTAATCCGTTAGACTTGAAACTACTTGCTAGCTCAGGCACTAGATCCTCGATGCTATCCCTGAGGCTTTCAACACTTCTCGCTGCAACATGGATCACTGCCTCACCGAAGCTTTGGTGATCGGTAACCGACTTCACCTGTGGCTTCTGGAGTTGCATTTGCATAGTGACCAGTTGAGAAGCGAGCTGCTTTTTGAATTCCTCAGTAAGGGCAGCATTCTCATCCATTAAGCAATTGTATTCACTAATTTTAGTGTCATACAACTGCTTTGCCTTTGCCAGTTCTGCTTCAAGTTCTGCAGTTCTAGCTTGACTATCCTCTAAGGCCTTTTCCAGGACAACAATTGCCCTGTCTACAGGCTTATCTACTTTATCTGTATCCTTGATAACAGGATTATCTTTAACTTCGTTTTCTTTCTTGGTACTCATGGTATTTTGAGCATCCTTCCCACTTTCAGGATTGTTTAATTCTCCTGGTTGTTGATCAGTATTAATTCCTAAATCGTCAATTAATGAGCTACTAGCTAATTCCTTGATTACCTCATACTTTAAATCATTTTTAATGCTGGCAGCCATTTCTATGATGTCCTTACTTGGAGTTGTCTCTGACCGTAAGGCTGATCTAAACCCAAGTGACTTAGGCCAATCTAATTTTTTGCTGCGTGATCCATCTTTGTCTATATCAAATCCCTCAGGGACAGATACCCTCACCGGACGCTTTGCATTATCTTGTCCATAAGGAATCTCATCCTTATCCTCTGGAGATCTAATCAATTCTGTCACCCTGCCTTCTGAGTCCGCTAGTACTATTGAGCAGACTCCACCAAGAGTATCTGCAGTAACAACTTCTACTGTCTGTTCTTTTGACTCCGGAACTATAGCACTATCAAAATCAGCGCTTAATATTCCGGCAAGCTCGTTAGCGGGGTGGTTTACAAATGAGCATTCCATATATTTCATTTTACCTGTGACAAGATAAGCCCTATACTTTATTCCGTCTACGTCATAGACTCTTCCTGGTCTATGGTTGCAGATTTCTTCTTCTTCGTCTGCATCGCTTAGCCAATCATATCCACATATAGAACAATATGCTTTGTTGCTACTTTGTCCCGTAGAAACAGTTTTATATCGTCCATCTAATATTTTTTCCTGTGCATCTCTATCGGAAACAGTTCCACTTATAATGATATAGCCAGATCCCGGCTTTGTACCATGGTCTGGATTTTTCCAATCGTTCTTAAATCGATCATCTTCCCATAGCTGTACAAATTTTTGTGAGTCTATCCTGCCTACTGGCTCAGATTTAGAATCATGATGTTTTAAGAATGGCTTATCGTAACCAGCTGTGCCTCCGTTGTCCTTGGACACCCAGGAAGATGCACCTGCCTTTACTCCGCTACCGGGGTAAACACGATTATTAAGTAAGTAGCCAGAATGAGTTGCTTTGATAGTTACTCTAAAATTAGGAGCATTAATAGAAGAATATAAATCTTCTAAGAGACTATTAGCATCAGAATATATACTCGATCTTTCTGGCATACCAAATAGATCAGTAAATCGAACTTCTCTGCCCATTACTCGTCTCCCTCGTGGGATTTTATATCTTCGTCCACTACACATGTAGTGTTCAACTTAACATGTGGACCAGAAACATCTCTTTTGCTCACCGAAGTAATTGGCATTACTACTTCTTTTTCTAGCTTAAAAGCCCCATTCTCATCAATGCTATTATACATAACTTTGATATTCTTCCTACCAGCCTTCTGTAACGTAGTCATGTAGCCGTACTTATAGGCAAAATCTGTACTTTGAGCTGCCATCATATCTAGTTCAACTTTTAGTGCGTCAAACACGCTAGATGCCTTAGCAGCATCTAAGTTGAGTTTTACCTCATTATCTAAATCTATCCTCAACATTATCATAGCCTTACGATTGAGCTTTATCAACGGTATACGTATATGCTTAGACAAAAATAGAACTATATCGTCCTTAGATATTAGCTTATTGGTATGTATATCTTCGCGTGCTTTCTTAGCTCCATTCTCTATTTCAGGCAATAAATACTTCTTAGCATCAGATATCATGACGTCTGTCTTTGATATTAATATTTTCTTTATATCATCAGATTTAGTAGCTTTGTTATACTTACTATCTCTAGCGCTAAGGCCACAGATATCCTCACACATTTCTGACCATGAGTAAGAGAACTGGTTGAATAGTTCTTTCATCATTAGACTGTTCTGAGCTACGGATTTTTTGGTACTAGCAGTACCATGCTGATTAGTTGGGCGGGATTTGTTAGCAACAGTTTTAGCAGATCCTTGTGACCCACTTGGATCTCGTTCGTTCATTGCACCAATCTCAGCTAATGGCTTGGTATATAGCTCATGGAAAGTATTCTTTCTATCTCCATCAGCGTATGGTTCCCTGTTGAGATAGTCCGTCCTGAGCTCATCCTCTGTTATGGCATTCTGCATAAATAGCTGAATACCATGATTCTGATGCGCTCTAGCCTCTTCTCTGTCTATATCCGGGAACCTCAAAGCTACCCGTATATCGCTAGTTAGGTTGAACCCGCCCTCTAACAGTATGATATCTACTATCTTGGCCGTGAACATCTCAGAAAATACATTCTGTATTTCGCTACATGCATCGACTAGATTCTTTGTAACTGTTTGTGCAGTAGCCTTATTAGCAGTATCGCCTCTGCCTAGGTCTATTCCAGATAGCCTTAAGCCACCAAGAACCCTACTCTCGAAATGAGAGAGATAGGGCTGTAGATCTAGCACTTGGCCTTCTGTGCCAAGCATATTTATCTCTACTCTTTCAGATGTGACCAATCCACCCTCCGGAGGCAACGCATCTACTTGGGCTCCAATCACATCTACTTCCGATAATGTTTGCCCATCTGGAGATGTTATGTATCCGGCCGGCTTATCTTTTGATCCTACCTTGGCATGGAATAGCGGGAATGTATGCTTGTGAGTTACTAACTCGGCTAGCTCTTCTAATCTTCTCAAAGCCCTGATATCTTCAAGTACAGGTACTATATATGGTGTACCGAAGGTAAAGCCAGACTTTCTGTCAAGATGGAAGTGCACAACATCGGAAGCCCTGAACTTTCTAGTTTTCTCAGAGTCCCATATCTTCTGTTTCCACTCTACCGGCCTACCAAAATCATTCTTTTTTACCGCCATACTAGTAGGATCCGCCGGGTATAAACCTGAGATAGGCTGCATCGTTTTGCCGAACATTCTGATAGGAGAGCCACTTGACCTGAGAGGATCTCTCTTTATCACAAGGATAGCATTGCCATAGGCAATCAAGTTAGTTAAAAGCTCTCTAACAATAGCAGAGATAGGCTCACCGGTGATAAGCTCTATCTCTTCAAATCGTTTTCTTACATATGCTATAGCCTCTTTGTCCCTACCATGTAGATGCCATCCCTCCTTCATGGATAGCTCTCTATGCCTTCTTACAGAGGCAGCAAAGAACGATTCTACATCGAGTGTCTTACCTATCTCTCCAAGATTGTAGATTGGAGTGATATAGTTACCATCTCCCCCTAGGCTAGGGTAGCCTCTTGCCGTTAAGCTTGTCTTATAATATAGTGTAGATACAGCTTGCCGTGGAGATTCCTTGATAATAGACTCTACGCTAGAGGGCTTAGTCTTACGTACAAGTCTAAGATCTTCTTGCTCTGGTTTAGTAGTAGAGAATATCGACGCTATCCTACCCAGAAGACTCATCTGACTCCTTTAACATATTTTTAATCTCTTCATCAGTAATTTCCATCTTACAAGTCTGAAGTATATTTCTTATCACTTCTTCTGACGTTTCAGGCTGATTGAACTTATCAATAGCCGGAATAGTCATCTTACTATCTAATCCAAACACATCTGATTTTTTCGTAATCACTATTGGCTGATTATCAGAAAAGTACCTTTCTCGTAAATCATCAGGAATATCAATTGTATACTGATTTGACGGTATGTTTAACCCGATTGTCATATTATCCACTATGTTATCCACTACATCGTCTGGCTCCCCATAGCATTCCCATAATGCCTGCTCTATTATAGCGGATAATACAAGCTCTATATCCTTAAGTATTCTATACTCCCATTTAGCCTGAAGCACCATCTCATTCTCATTCGTAGCACTTGACCTACTATTTTGATCAGAAGCTTGGATTCCTGTGAATTTCTCTACTACCTCTTCGGTAAAACCAAACAGATTATCTAACATAAAATAAAATGGTCTACATTTTGTGTATAACTCTGCCATAAGTGTTTTGTTAGCAGATCTTATTAACTTTGTATATATTCTGCTTATACACTTCATTACATTACTTTTCAGGCTATCTAAATACATTCCTCCAAATGGTTTAGGTGTTGTTATTCTATTAGTTGCAGGTTTGGCAAATCTTGCTGAGATATCATAAGTTAGTACCTTTGATGCAGCTCTTAGTAGACATCTCAATATTTTAAAAGTTTTTTTGTCTAATAGATTTTGTTTAGCTAAAATTCTCAATAAGCAGCATATCTGATCTTTTGTCATCTTATATGCACCAGTTTGAGCTGCATTATTGATTACATCTCTTTGCCGCTTTGAGTTATGAAACATGAGGCTACTCGTGCCTCTAGTCATTTCACCCAATCCGATCGACTCTTTTATTCTTTCGAAGAACCTACTCTCGATATAGTCTTCAACATAATCTTCTTCGCTACTCCCAGATGGGCTTAGACCAGCATTAATCCTAATAAATTCTTTGGTTGAATACGTCGGATAATATGAGTATGTATCTATCTCACTATTCCTAGCTTGTCTTAATATTAAATAGCTTATCCATGGGCCATACTTAAGATCAGGAGATGAATATATATAATTTATAGCATAGCTAAGTATTATTCTATAATCATTCTCCGCTATCTTTTCTAGCGCAAGCTCATCTATCCTTGTAAAAACCGCGTCCTCTCCACTAGTTCCGACTATAGTATCCGGAGTTGCTCCTCTACGAAGTATTTCATTTAATAGATCAATAGCACTAGCAAATGCAGCAGCAATTATTATCTTCGCTGCACCTATCGATGCCCCTCCGGGCTCAGTAACAGAAACTTGCATCATGGTTGGTATTTGAAACACATCATGAAATTTGTTAATAGCATAGTTCAATAACCAAATAGAATTAAATAAATCTAAGTCTGCAGGTTTTATTCCAGATATAACTGTTGATTTTAATTGGCTTATCATTACTCCGTCTAGAGCAAAATTACCAGTAGTGTTCTCCACTATTTTTAGAGTGTATTTTAGATTTAGCTCTTCATATTTTTTAATAGCGGTCAAGAATAAAGCATAGCTTATCCTAGATCCTGTAGACTCTGTGGGATCTTTTCTTGCTACAGCCGCAGCAACATTTTGTATTGAAGGAGGTACAGGAATATGAGTTGCTCTACATTTCTCTTCAAACAACGGCATAAGCCTGTTGGCAAGATTTATGTTTTCTCTTACTTCACTAAACGCTTTCTCTACTAATTCTTGCTCGTTATCTTCTTTATTCGTATTATCTACAGACTCTCTTTCTGGAAACTCATCAGAAAGGATTCTATCTCTTTTAGCCTTATCCGGACCCCTAGAGAATATACCCATTAGATGTTACCTCGGCCAAAGCGGTTGCCCCTAGGAGTGTTACCGTGATATCTTGTTCTGCCACGGACCGAATCTCCTCTAGAACGATTAGTCGCTTGCCTTCTGGAAATGTAAACTCCTATATCACTTCCATCTATGAGTACTTCCTTATCTTCATCTGTTCTTTTCTGTGGAGTTAGATCCTTTTGTATTTTTTTGCTGAATTTCTTTGCCTCTTCTAAATCTATCTGACGCTCAGTAAGATTATTCAACTCAGGGAACGGTGAATCATTATCGTGATCGCTGCCAGCACCAAGGGAGTAAGCAATATCCATTACATGCTCTATCTTTTTTATATCACTGAACTCTAAGATATGTCCCATTATACATAACATCCATGCAGTGAGAGTATGCTCGTAGTCTTGAGAATATGTAGGTACGCCACTAGGGCTATACTTAACTATCTTGAATGCTCGCATCTGCTGAACAATACCTATATTGGCGAAAGGTATTTCGCTAGGTACTATTCTCGTAGTCGTATCTTCGTCTACAGGCATTAGAACCTGCTTCATCTCCATTGTCCTACATGCGGCATCTACCATAAACTGTTTAACTGGTTTCTTGATAGGCATACCACTAACTGGATCAGTAATTTCTATATTAGAGTTCATGGTTATAGGCTTAACACGCTCTTTATAATTAGTATGTTCATTAGGATAGTCCATATCGTATTTCCACATCATCTCGACTTGGACATGCCCATACCCAGCGTCTACATAGATATATGCAGTTTGATTGCCCCATACTTTATCAAGCTCCATTATTTTCTTGATAGCTTCTATCTGCTGAAATCTTATTATATGTTTATCTACTGTTTTATATATAAGTCTGTTATCTAAATTCATAGCTTCAGTAACAATTATGTGTGTACCAGTAGTCTTACCCCAGTCTACTCCTATGACATACTTAGATTCTGTGTGTGGAATACAATCTTCATATACATAGTCTGCTAAACATGCATTGACGTCCTCGCTTCTAAATACACCTTCAGCCTCATCTCCGAACTCAGCAAGAAACTCTCGCTGATATCCAGTCTTTGAATAGTTCTGTTTAAACATATGATCTACTTTTTTAGTCCAGCTTGGAGATTCAGCAGATATAAACCAGAACTCTTTAAACCCTTGAGTCTTATCACAACACCAGTTATATAATTTTTTACGTATTCCTGTAGGAGTAGATGATACTATTAACTGACAACTAGGATGTGAAGCCATGATAGCCATGATCACTTCGATATCACTATCATTGATATAATCGACTTCGTCTAGTATGATTAAGTCTGCATCCTGTCCACGTACCTTATCCGACTTAGCACCCGAGTGTGCTCCAGAAGACCAACCTCTTGCTACTCCACCAGAAGAGAACTCTATCATTTGTGGGTTAAGAACATTCCTCTTGATCATACCTGGCATATTTAGTGTAGAAGAGCGGCCTATGAAGTCACGCATGGTATCAAATATCTTTGCTACCTGCGGTTGATATGGAGCGAGTATAAGCACTTCAAACTGCCTATCTGTGACACCTCCATTTGTGAACAAATGCCACAGAGCAAGGACGCTCATTGCTTCGGTCTTGCCGACCCTACGTCCTGCACGAATAGCCTTGAACTGAGATGAACAGCGCATAACCTCTTGTTGATACCATCTAGCTTCCCAGTCAAATTCAAACTTAGCCCAGGCAACTGGATCTTGCAGCATTTTATAATTCTGAAACTCTTCGTCAGATAAGCCTTGATCTTTCATCTTCTTGGCTAATAGGCGATAATCGCCCTGACAGCTAGGCATGAATGGCTCGGAAGTGAAACCTTTTTCGTATATATCTTGATAGTAATCTACACATTTTCTACAGAAATGACAGTCTCTACCAAGCATAGGCTTGTAGTCTGATGCCTTATAGTCGTCCATAGGAATATATTTTTCGGCAAAATCAATACCTATTTTAATAGGCTTTTCGCCCTTAATATTAATCTCATTTTTCTTTTTATCAGACATGCATGAATGTCGCTTCGTTGCCCATAGCTGCCCTAGTATTCATTTGTGAATTATGTATCGCCGCCATGGCAGTTTGCCTCTGTGTAAAACTAGCTCTAGTGTCAGCAAATCCTTCACCTAAATCAGCACCCGCAGATTGAGGAGCAAGCCTTCTCTCATATGCAAAAGATTCCATCCCTTGGATAGCTGAACTAACTCCACCAACGAATAGGCTGAACATGTCATTGAATATCCAGGCAGTGGATAACGCCTTAAGACCTATACCTATGCCCATTCTCGTAGCTATTGATCCAGCAGCTTTTGTTCTTAAAGCTGGATTTTGGGCATAAGTTCTAACTAGAGTTCTTTCACTATACTTACCACCAAGAGGATTATATGTACCATCCGCCCTAACTGTACCACGTCTCCCTAAAAATCCACGATCTGCCTCCTGTAATGCAGCCATACCGGGTCGAGGGAATGGAACATTTCCACTAAAAGCTGCTCTTGACCCAGCTGCATGAGGTAGTTCTGCCGTTAGTAGCTCATTAAATAGCTGTCGTCTCGCAGTGCCTGTTCCACCTGCACCTGGGCTCACTCCGGGGATTAATCCCATTAATGGCTTACCACCAGTAAGCGCACCAAACATACCTGGTCGACCCATAAGGCCGGCACCAAGACTTTCTGCACCCATCATCAAAGATATATCTAGCGCGATATTTCCAAGACCGACATTCTCATGATCAGACGCAGTAGTTGCTATTTGAAATCCGTGAGTATCTATACTTCTCTGATAAATCGGCATTATTAGCCACCCATCCTGTGGCTATGCAATGTCGCGTTATAGCTAATGTTACTGAAGCTTCTGCCAGTCTGCCTCTGGGCTGGGCCCTGATTAGCACCAAGCCTACGTGAGCTCATTGCATGGATTCCAATTCCCATTCCGGCTGCTATACCTGCACCCGAACCATAAGCCATTGCTTTACCTGTAAATTGCATACCAGGGTCTATCTTTCCCCATAATGAGCCTCTGCCAAGCATTCCTCCAGCCATAGCAAATGGCATTTTACCAACTCCGAGTAGCATTTTACCAGCAGAAAAGCTTTGTGCGCTTCGATATCCAGCCACCTGTTTGAACATACCCTCGGCCTTGTTTATATCTTTGAATGCTTGAGCTCGGCTACTATTAAGAGTTCGTTGCCGCCTCAGCAATCTTTGAGATGTGCTTAGATTAGTTCTTCCTAGTTGGACCGCCGTGGTGGCACTTTGTTCACCGGCTAACTTATTGGCCTTATTAAGTTTCCCCCTCATCTCCTTTCCTTTGGTTTTACCGCTTAATGTTCTTCTACTTTCCTTCATTAATCTTCGGACTGAACCACGCTCACCGAATCTACTGCCGGTTCGGAATTCTTTCTCGATAGCGCCTGCTGCCGCATTGCTAGCTCCTTCCTGAGTACGAGTCCGTCTTGCTCCTCCAGCCAAGTGGCTATAGGCCCCTTCTTTGCTACCAGCCTCCAGAGCTCTAGTCCTCTGCCAGGAACCTCTTGACCCACCACTCTTCATCATTGGTGCATACGCTTTTTGCATCAAGGGATTTTTGCTACTGAATTTTGCTTTAGCAACTAAACCAGCTCTGCCGAGATTAGTGGCAGTAAATACTCCAGCTCCTATAGTTGCACCAAATTTTGCTGCACTCAGCGCAAAATTAGCGCCACTAGACATACGGTCGCCAAATGTTTCTTGTATCCCGGACAGCAGAGTATTGGCTCCAAAGCCCAATCCTGCTGCCATCATACCTTTTGCAGCGTATCCTCCTACGGAGTTCGTCCAATTTGAAGCAGCTGCAGCATCTTTATTCGCTTCTGCTAACGCCCTCTTTGATTTTTGAACTCCAGCTTGACCTACTCGTATCTCTCTGCCGAATGTCTGTAATACTTGACCGATACCTTCTTGCTGAGTACGAGCTGTTCTTGCTCCTCCGAGAACAGAGAGTATGCGATCTATACCAATTCCTCTAGCACTCATTTTTACCTACCTGCCTAGAATGGACCAAGGTTATCACCAGCTCTTATTGCGTTGAATGCAGCGATACCACCATAAGCTATACCAAACATTTTTGTGCCGCCACCTCTTATTGAAGCAGCAGTAATCCCTGCATGTACACCAAATGCAGCACCAGCCTCTATGGTCCGCTTAAAGGGATTATCATCACCCATCACCATTGGAGACAAACCATATGCAGCTATTGATCCAGCGCCTACCGCTCGAACAGTCGCTCTAGATTTGTCCGCGTCTTTATCTACTAATGTTTTAGTAAAAGAAGTATTTTTGCCCTGAGTTCTATTCGCGCCTATTTTCTTGCCTGACCAATAGTCCTTTAGTGTGAAACTATTAGAGTCCCTGTTTTTAACAAGATCTCTTACGGCTTTTACATTTCCACCTATGTCTGGTCCCTTTTGAGCAGAATTAGCCTTATTCAATCTTACGGGATTAACATCATCCACAAGATCCATTAGCATATTTCCCATTTTTTTACCAAAAAAATCATCTATTATTGAAGGTATACCCATTTTTAAGCTCCCGAGTAATTCAATTGCCTAGATCTATTATGATAGCCAGAACTCTTTTGTCTACGTTTTGGTACAGGCGAATTGAAAGTCGCAGAAGCCATACGTTTTCTTCCACCGCCTGTTTTTTCTCGCTGGATATGTCTGGGATGTGCTCCGCGATGCACCTTCCTCTGCTTCCCTCCAAAATCTCTTAGACCCCTAATTCCATCATACCCGCCATAGGAGCTAGGCCCCTGCATCATCCCCTCGGGTAGACCCATACTTGGTCCAACTGCATCCTGCCTGTACTTATTTTGAACAGCCTGAGCATGAGTATCTTTCATTAGCTGGTATGCAGAATAGTTCTGTACAGCATGACCTTGACGCTTGAGGTCGGTCATACTATTTCTTACAGCAGAAACATCTTCCATTAATTTACTTATATCTGTATTAATTTTAAAGTATTTTACTTTAGTAGGATCATTTCTCGCAGCATAACCAATTAATGCGTATGGTTGTTTCAAAGCATAGGCATAAAAATTAGCCTGAGACTTGTGACGTTCTTTAGGATATTTTAGATTTTCTAACGCATCAAAATCTGCAACCGTTTTTATCTCTAGTGGAACACCTGATTTTAGAACAATATCGATGTGACCCATTACGTCTAACTCTGAGTCATAGACCAAGTGCTCATGCGCTTGAGCTAAGCCTTTACGCATATACTCTGCCTCAATAATTCCGTGGACTACATTTCCTTTCTCAGATGACTTAGTATAGTCATCGAATGAATCGGTGCCCAATAACATCTCTTGAAGACGACGTCCCCTATATCCGAGCATAGACGACCTTAGAGTTGAACTTCCGTATCCAAATCCATAGTGAAGATTAGTTAATGCTTGAGACCGTGTATGATCTACTCCTGATCCGAAGGAGTGAAGCAAAGGATCTCCTGAAGGGGACATACCTTCTAGAGTATTGTATTTACTGCCAGGATGTTTCATTGCACCGTTGTTATTACCTAGAAGTGCTAGTCCTGATAGTGTGAGGAGTGCTGCACCTAGCACACCTCGTTGCTTAAACTTTATTCCCTTCGGCCGTCCCTCTATCGCAGTATGAATAGCTTCCCCTGCAGATTGAGTTGGCCTGGCTGGGGTATCTCCTGCGCTGGCAATCGTTTGCTGATCTGGAACACTATTAGAAACTCCAGACGCATACATTATATCTCTGTGTATATATGTTGCGTCTACCGATTTATTGACCACACTTTCGGCGCCTCTTAGCTTAGCATCCGTTAATGCTACTCCCATAAACTCAATGACATCAGTTTGCCCACCAACATTCGTCTTCATTATATTTTCTATTATACCTTTTACAGCATATCCCATACGCCGAGTGTCACCACTGGCGGTATGTGCCCCACCTGTTGCACCAGCTAACTCATCAAACGACGCCATACTATCTGGTATGAAGCCCATAATCTTCTTTAATTCATTAGAAGTTGGTGAGCTAGTTCCCTTATGGGTCTCTATGTATGACTCTTTGGCCTGGATAAAGCTACCTATTACACCACGATCGTCAAGTCCTCCACTCATGGTATACCCAGATATAGTATCAAGCGCAGTCACTCGATCCAGAAGAAACTGAGCAACTGTTTTAGTAGCTTCACCATCAGCGTTTAACGCTAACTTCAGATCTTTGCGATACCCCATTATCCCCCCGCCTCCTTTCTTGGGGAATAGTATATTAAATATATTTTCAGCTTCATCAAGGTGCTTTACTTCATAAATACCTCGCCTTAGCTCTTGGGTGTATCCTATAGATGTACTCCTCGTTATCTCTGACATCCTACCTACCATGCCGGCTGTCACTTTAGACATCTGTTCCTCGACAGAACCACGGGTCACTGTACGGCCAGCATTTTCTAATTTTTGTATATACTTATCAGAAAGTTTTCTCTGTAAGTCTTCTTGAGAACCCCCGCGCTGACTAAACCAAATTACGTCGTCTGCCAGAGATCTAAGCGCGGTATTCTCTGTTGTCCATGTTCGTTTAGCTCTGGGATTTAGGTGAAGCTGTTTTATCTCTGCTTGAACCTCTTTTTTTATCCGTGCTGGATTTGCTCCACTATTTACATCATCTTGAATAGCTCTCTGAGCTATATTATGAACTGAGTAGCTATCATCCACGATCATCGTATCTGCCGCGTCTACTACCCTTATAACCTTCTCAGCAGGAGTTCCCGAGGTACCAGGATAAATATCCTGCCATGTATTTGTAAAATCTTTAAACTTCTTTTTATGGTGATCGCTTCCGTATAAGTCTACCTGCTCTGCTTCTCTCATCAGATCGAAGCCGGGATTCCAGGCAACGAATTCTCGAGGATCTGCAGATGACGGTGCAGGACCGATGCTGGAGTCGGAGGCAAGATTAGTCCAACTATTTAAGACCTTAGTAAGATGCTCCTGCCTAGTTATAGTGTCTCCCGTTCTATGCTTGAAAACACTAAGCGCCATTACTTTGTTGAGTACTCCACCTGTCTGCCACGCAGCCATGTCGGCCTGCCCTATAGTACTATGGGGAGTTTTTTGTGTACTATAATTAACAGTCAGATCTTTTAAAGCATCTGCAGCTTTGCTTGCCCTTAATTTATCAGGAATGCTGCCATTTGTAGGGGCCTCAGCGTTGATAACAAAATCACCATAGCCCATCGTTAGTATATCTCTGAGCCCCTTCTGTTGCGCACTCGCACCTTCACCTTTAGCTTCTGCGAGGATTCTAGATATGTTATCATCATTTACTGAAT
>JYMV01002197.1_pt1 | contig 13168 bp, 12 predicted proteins | sample 338911 | NCBI WGS metagenome assembly JYMV01 (sample SAMN03354496, study PRJNA234377) | hydrothermal vent metagenome | biome: Deep sea; feature: Hydrothermal plumes at the Eastern Lau Spreading Center, Western Pacific Ocean; material: Seawater | place: Tonga | collected 2009 | depth 2000 m m | reverse complement strand
TAGTCTTTCTCTCAACATTTTTTTTGGATTCTTTCAGACATTAACTGAAGAAGCAATCTTTTAATTGGAAAGTTCCCATAATATAAAATTTGTGATAACCTAAAAATCAAACAAGGAAGTCTGATTGATACTGAATTCTGCAAATGAACTCTGCTGAATTCCGGATTAGAAACCACAACTGCAACAAAATGCAAAATCAAGTTCCCAACGAAGAGCCTTCTCCCGAAGAAATTTATCAAGAGATGATTCGGGATACGTTTGATCTTTTCGAAAACAACGTTTCTCAAGCATCTGAAAGTTTCCCTGGCGCAGGTTTTTCATTGCAGAATGGCAGTGACTCTGATTATAAAGACAATCTCTTAATCCAGAGACTGGTAAACACAATAACTGCTCAACTGCAGGCTGTCCTTCCGGGAGCATTCAGAATCACCCCAAAACCTGAACAATGCCTTTCTTATGCCAACCTGCACAGTTGGTCTCCCGGACGTTCTTATTTTTCATTGTTTGAGATGAAACAATCAAAATCTGTCTGGATTTTACATCTCAGCCGTTCCGTTGGCGAAGGTCTTGCTTCGCTGACTCACAACAGTAGTTCACGCAATTACCTCAATATTTATAATGATTTACGCGAAGCAGATTCAGTAATTTATCTTGAAATAGGTGAAATGCTGCGTAAATTGTTCGTCAGTTTATTGGAACTCTGGCCTGCCAGTGACAAATTAAAAGTAGCGCGCTGTCGTCATATCCTACAACTGGGTTTTCTGCAGGGAATTGTTCAGGCTGAGGAGTATGTTGTCATTCCCTTTTATCTGGATAATAAGGAGTGCTCCGGAGATATTCATTTGGTTTTTCCCCAACGTCACCTTTTGAACTTTGTTAGTGCCTGAAGATTGAAGCTTGACCGTCCTGGAATGCTGACATATGGGTTTCATGGTTTTTATGAAACCGTCAGCAAAAACTAATAATGCCGCAACCAGTTTTAAGTCAACTCAATATCTACCCGCTAAAATCAGCGGCTGGAATAACTCTGGAAAGCGCCATGCTTGATCGGAGAGGATTGGTATATGACCGGCGTTGGATGGTTGTGGATGATTCCGGTAAATTTATGACACAAAGATCCATCCCGAGAATGGCTTTGATAAACACAGAACTTGTCGGTCAAACACTGACTTTGAATGCGCCGGGTATGTCCGAGTTATGCCTGTCTTTGTCTCCCACAGAAGGTGAGGCTCAAGAAGTTGAAATCTGGGGTGACCATTGTGAGGCATGGACTGCCGATCCGCAATCCGGATTGTGGATCAGTGAGTATTTGGGAAAGAGTTGTAAAATTGTTTTTATGCCGGATCACAGTAATCGTCCGGTGGATCCGGATTTCGCGGTAGGTGAATATCAAGCTGCGTTTTCAGATGCTTACCCTTTGCTGCTGATTTCTGAAGCATCCTTAAATGACCTTAACAACAGGCTTCCGGAACCTGTGGCGATGAAGCGCTTTCGTCCAAATCTTGTTGTGAATAATACGAAGCCCTATGAGGAAGACAGTTGGAAAAAAATCATAATTGGCGAGTGTGAATTTCAAGTAGTAAAACCATGTTCACGTTGCATCCTCACTACAGTTGATCCGGAAACTGGAGAATTTTCCGGAAAAGAACCCCTGCGTACTTTGGCAACTTACCGAAAACAAAGTGGCAATGTAATGTTTGGCCAGAATCTGATTGCTACAATAACGGGAAAGTTGGAAGTCGGTATGCTTGTAGAAATTATTTCTTAATGTGGAACATTGGATAAAATTTTTCGATAACAATTTTCGGTCACACTAAAATCGTAAATTTCTATTTGAAAATTGTATAAAAAAAATGATTTTTCAGCTTGATTGATACAGGAAGATTGAGCATCATAGCAGGTGATTGCCTGTTCGTGAAAGCTGTGTTAGCCTTACATTTATAAGGCAATTGTTAATAATATTACTTTTTTTAATCTAAACCGCAGGAGGCACCATGCGTTTCATAAAATTAATCACTTTAGTACTTTTTCTTTCAGCCTTTGCACTGCAGCCGGCTTTAGCAAAAAAAATCCCTGTGGGAATGCTGGTTGAAATCCAGGGAAAAATCGAATACAGCAAAAAAGGGAAACGTTGGAAAAAAGTACGCCGAAACAAATTTATCTATAAAAATTATTTGGTCAGGATTGGTGCAGATAGTACAATCAAGTTTCTGAATCAAAAGACGAACGAAACCACGCTGTTAACCGCAAATTCCAAAGTCAAGATTACTGCCGACGGTTTAGAGGTTCTAGAGGGAAGTCTTGGTGAAACAAGTTCCGGCGGCGGTTTGTTGTCGGGATTATCCAAGCAGTTTTCAAAGACACAGAAATACACGACTGTGCGGCGCGCTGTTAAAAAAGAAGGCATAAACCTCAAATTGGCTACAAACACAGTATCAGCGGATTTTTCGGAACTGGCGTGGGAATCTGCCGGTGCTGAATACGCTTACCGCTTACACTTGGGAACCAAGGACCGTAAAACCAAAACTTGGACAGATTCCGCTGTTTATGAGGTACCGTCAACAGGGAATGAGATTGTACGTGCCAGCATAAAGCCGATCAGCGAAAAACAAAAATATTTTGTTGAGGTTTTGGATGGAAGCGGAACGGTGGCTTTCACCACCAAACCCTCGAACCTGAAGGTACTCTCCGGAAAGAAACTGGCCAAGTTCGAGAAACAAAAAGGTCAGTTCCAAAGTATAGATGAAAGCGGATTCATGTATGCCGGTCTGCTTAAAGATAACGGACTGCTCGTTCCGGCTTTGGATGTGTACACGAATTTTTTCACGGAATTTTCGGATGATGAAGACATCAATGAACTTCGCCCGTTTTTGATCGAAGTTTATTCCCGTTTACGACTTGCACATCTCAAGACAGTTGAGTTAAAGAAGTACCAATCTGCCGAGTAATTCGACGCACTCAAAGCAACGCTTCCGGAACCAGCTCTTTGGCTTCCGGAAAGCGTTTTGTCCATTTTCCTACTTCTTCCGCAAATTTTTCTGCCTGTTCCGGAGCCGATGCTGCAAAACGTTGCGGATCATTCAGCACTGCCATAATTTCCTGCAAATCCAAAGGAACCCGTTCATCATCGGCAAGTCGCTGTGCTAAGTCATTTTCACTTTGTTCACCGTTACGCAGTGCTTCCGCGACCACGACCGCGTGTGCCTTGATTGCCTCGTGCACACTTTCACGCCCGCCGCCACTACGCACTGCTTCCATCAGCAAAGTGGTGGATGCCAAAAACGGCAGATACTGTTTTAATTCCTGTGCAATTGCGTTTTCATAAAAACCCATTTCCGAAAGCACGGTGAGAGCCGCTTCGAGTTGACCATCAGCTGCGAAAAAAGCTCCGGGAAGCGCCACACGCCGAACTACCGAACACGAAACATCTCCCTCATTCCATTGATCGCCGCTCAATCCGGAAAGCATTGTACCGTAACCGTTGAGGATTTGGTGAAAACCGTTGATACGTTCTGAGGTGCGTGCGTTCATTTTATGAGGCATTGCGGAAGAACCAACCTGGCCCTGCTGAAATCCTTCACTTGCCAAACCTTGTCCTGCCATCAAACGCAATGTCCGCGCAAAACTTGAAATTCCGGAACTGAGCGAAATCAACGCCTGTACCGTTTCCACATCCAGGCTGCGCGGATAAACCTGCCCCACCGCATTGAAAGACACACTGCAATCCAAATGCTTCAGTATTTGTTCACTAAGCTGCCGCACCTTTTTTTTGTCGCCGTTCAGCAAAACCAACTGATCAAGACGTGTTCCAACTGCGCCCTGCAAACCACGCAGCGGATAATGTTCGATCAGATGATCGAGTCGTTTTAACGCAAACAAAATTTCTTCGCCGAACATCGCCAGACGCTTGCCCAAAGTTGTCGGTTGTGCAGGAACATTGTGGGTGCGTGCAACCAGCATGATGTCTTTACTGCGTAAACTCCATTCCGCCAGTTGATGCAGGACAGCCACAGCTTTGCTTCTTACTAAACGCAGCGATCGTAAAATTTGCAATTGCTCAACATTATCCGTCAAATCCCTGCTCGTCATGCCTTTATGAATCTGTTCGTGACCCGCCAATTCACAAAATTCTTCGATGCGCGACTTTACATCATGACGTAATTTCCGCTCTCTTTTCGCAATGCTTTCAAGGTCAACTTGCTCCAGTACTTTCTCATAATCCGCAATCGCGGATTCCGGAATATCAACGCCTAAATTCCGTTGTGCCTTCATGACTGCAATCCAAAATTCACGTTCCAAAAGTACTTTTCCTTCCGGAGACCAAATAACAGAAATCTCAGCACCGGCGTAACGTAAAGCAAGAATATCGGGAATCATGGTTAGTAGCTGGTTGGAGGTTGGATTCGGCCACGAATTTTCGCGGATGAAAACGGATACTTTTCCGGAAAAAACTGGAATATTGCTTTCAGCCGCTGATTTTCACGGATGAACACGGATATTATTCCTGAATAATCTGTGAAATTTTGTAGCTGAAAAACTGTTTGTTAAGATATTACGTACTCGCAAAAAATCAAAATGACACAATTTTTTCTTTTCGACCGCACGTCTTGTCATCTCGAACGTAGAGAATAATCTTAACGATATTAGTGCAGTAGCTAATACAAGATTTTTAGCTTCGCTCGAAATGGCACGGTTTTAGGACTTTTTACAGGCTCATCAAGCATAAGATTACAAACCAACTTTATCGCGTACACGGTCGGTGACTTGTCTGGCAATTACGCGCGCCTTATCACGTCCGGATTCCAGGATACCGTTTAACTTTGTTTTGTCGTTCCGAATTTGCTGATATATTTCACGGGGTTCTTTCAGTTCAGCATTAAGCGCGTCAAAGCATATTTGCTTTGCTTCTCCATAACCCATTCCTCCAGCGCGGTAACGTTCTGCCAGAGCTTCCTGTTCTGCTTTTCCGGAAAAACATTGATAGAGAGCAAAAACGCTGCATGTCCCGGGATCTTTCGGCTCATCCACTGATTTAGAATCGGTGGTGATTTTCATGATTGCTTTACGAAATTGTTTTTCAGGAGCCAAAAGAGGGATCACGTTTCCATAAGACTTACTCATTTTACGTCCATCCAGTCCGGGAATAGTCGCAATCTCTTTTTCAATAATTGCATCCGGAATAACAAATACCTCTCCGTAAAGATGATTGAAGCGAATGGCAATGTCACGAGTAATTTCAAGATGCTGACGCTGATCTTGACCGACAGGGACAAAATTTGAGTCATAAATCAGAATGTCACATGCCATCAAAACAGGATAACTGAACAGCCCCATATTGACTTCCTGATCTTTTGCTACCGCATCCTTGTAAGCGTGAGCCCGCTCCATCAATCCTTTGGATGTAATACAGGAAAGAATCCAGGTCAGTTCGGTAACTTCCGGAATATCTGATTGTCGAAAAAAGGCATGGTTCTCAAAGTCCATACCAAGCGCCGCGAAAACGGCAGTGAGATCGTAAGTGTTTTCCCTGAGTTCTTCGGGATCACGCACAGAGGTCAGAGCATGATAATCGGCGATAAAGTAAAACGTTTCATGCGTTTCCTGTAATTGTATCGCCGGTTTTATCATACCCAGATAGTTTCCTAAATGGGGAGTTCCGGTAGGCTTTATGCCCGAAAGTGAACGGGGTTTGGCGCCCATAACTCAAACAGAAGCAGAAACCGGAGCTTCGTTTGGAACAACGCTGATGTATTTGCGTTTATGTTTTCCACTACCTTTTTGAATGAATTTCACGTGTCCTGCGACCTTGGAAAACAAAGTGAAATCTCTTCCGGTACCAACATTTGTGCCAGCGTGAAAAGTAGAACCCACTTGACGTACAAGAATATTTCCTGCTTTCACAAGTTCGCCGCCAAATTTTTTAACTCCACGTCTTTGTCCCTGTGAATCACGTCCATTGCGGCTGCTGCCGGCTGCTTTTTTATGTGCCATATTCTTTTTTTAGACTAGAGGTTATTTGGCTACAGCTTTTTTCGACACAACTTTTTTAGGTGCAACTTTTCCCGGGACAGCTTTTTTGGGTTCTGCTTTTTTGACTGAAACTTCTTTGGCACTGATCTTATCAATTTTCACTAGAGTGTGCCCTTGTCGGTGTCCGTATTTTCGTCGATAAGTCTTACGGCGCTTGCGTTTGAAAACAATAATCTTTTTATCTTTTCCATGCTGTAGAATCGTTCCCTGAACTTTTGCTCCGGCAATTACCGGGCTCCCAAATTTCAGTTCACTCTCTTCTCCTCCAATTGCCAACACTTGATCTGTCTCAAATGCATCTCCAGGCTCCGCGCTCATTCTTGCAAATCGAATGGTATCTCCTTGAGCAACACGGTACTGTTTTCCTGCTGTGCGAATAATTGCAAACATCTTATAATTCTCTTTATTGAAATAATTGTTTTTTAAAATAACTATATATAATTACATTAATATGACCTTGAAATCAAGCTTTTTCAAAAAATATTTTCTCAAATACGCTGTGGCAGTGATTTTTATCGTTTTGACCAACAACGTGTGGTAACATGTGCGTTTATTTCATGAAATTTATTATAGTCAAAATGGAGCAGAATGAGTGATAAATATTGGGAATCGTGCGGAAGTTACACTGACATCCGCTACGAAAAATCAAAAGAAGGTGTTGCTAAAATAACCATCAATCGTCCTGAAGTCAGAAATGCTTTCCGACCACTGACCGTACGTGAAATGCGCAAGGCCCTTGAAGATGCGCGCGAAGACACTCAGATCGGTGTCATTATTTTAACGGGTGAGGGAGAAAAAGCATTTTGTTCAGGCGGAGATCAGCGTGTACGCGGTGACGCAGGTTACAAAGACAATGAAACCGGCCATATGCGTCTCAATGTTTTAGATTTTCAACGGGAAATCAGAACATGCCCCAAACCTGTTGTGGCGATGGTTGCAGGATATGCAATCGGCGGAGGACATGTTTTGCAAGTCATGTGCGACCTGACAATTGCCGCCGATAACGCGATTTTTGGTCAAACAGGACCCAAAGTAGGTTCCTTCGACGGCGGATACGGTTCGAGTTATCTTGCCAGAATTGTAGGGCAAAAAAAGGCGCGGGAAATCTGGTTCCTGTGTCGGCAATACGACGCACAACAGGCTTTGGAAATGGGACTTGTCAACACGGTTGTACCATTGGAAAATCTTGAAGCAGAAACTTTAGAGTGGTCCAGGGAAATGCTGCAGCATTCGCCGATGGCTTTGCGCTGTTTAAAATCCGCCCTCAACGCGGATTGTGACGGACAAGCCGGATTACAGGAAATGGCAGGAAATGCGACCATGCTTTATTATATGTCAGAGGAAGGACAGGAAGGGCGCAATGCTTATCTGGAAAAGCGCAAACCGGATTTTAAAAAATTTACACGACGTCCATGATTTCCGCAAAACATTTAGACGTCTGGCTTTTGGCCGTCAGACCAAAAACTTTGGGAGCAGCGGTTGCCCCAATTTTGATTGGCACCTCCATGGCTTATGCAGTTGGAAAGGGACACGCGGGAGCAGCATTGGCAGCCCTTTTGGGGGCATTGCTGATTCAAATCGGCACAAATTTTTCCAACGACTATTTTGACTTTGTGAAGGGAGCAGACACAGTGGAGCGTCTCGGTCCAATCCGGGCGACACAAGCCGGACTTGTCACTCCGGAAGCGATGCAGCGGAATTTTGTTTTAGTTTTTGGGTTGGCGGTTTTGGTTGGAATTTACCTTGTTTATCGCGGCGGCTGGCCGATTGTGATTATCGGTGTGCTTTCCATTGCATCCGGAATACTATACACCGGAGGCCCCCTGCCGCTCGGTTATTTGGGATTGGGCGATTTGTTTGTACTGATTTTTTTTGGTCCGGTTGCAGTTGGTGGAACTTTTTATGTTCAGGCGCTGGAGATTCCGGTAGAAGTAATTCTTGCGGGATTCGGCCCCGGATTGTTAGCTACCGCTCTTCTTGCTGTCAACAATTTGCGGGATGAACCGACGGACAAAAAAGCTGGTAAAAGAACTTTGGCCGTTCGTTTTGGTACCGGTTTCGCTCGTGCAGAGTATCTTGCGGCTTTTGCTTTGGCGCTGACCATACCTTTCATTTTGGCGTTTTGGACGGATGGACATTGGTTTGCCTGTCTTTCAGCTTTGATAATAATTCCGGGATGCTCCCCAATTCGTCAAATTATTTCCGGATCAAAAGGTGTTGAACTCAATGAAACTTTAGCTGCCACCGGAAAACTCATCATTTTGTACAGTATCCTTTTTTCGCTAGGTTGGTGGATCGGATAAAAATGAACTCTTTCCGCTGGAAACTTTTCCGCTATTCACTTCCTCTAAAAGAACCCCTGCGGATGCTTGGACATGTATTAAACGAACGCAGAGGTCTCATTCTGCGCTTGTTTGAAGAATCATCCGAAAATTCCGTAGATCAACAATTTGGTGAAGGAGAAATAACTCCACTCCCCGGTCTGCATCCGGAATCTCTTTTACAGGCAGAAAACCAAATCCGGGATTTTCTTTCCGAGAATTTCCATCCAACCCAAAAACGAAAAACTCTTTTTAGTTCCGTTTGTTTTGGTTTGGATATGGCGCAGCGGACCCTGCACCAGAGTTCCAAAGTTTCAGAGTCAATCAAATCCGGAGAAACGGTAGGGCGGGATTACAAGTCCGCCAAAAACAAAATTTCTGCAAAACAAGTTCCGGTGAACGGCCTTGCAGTCGCTTCCGGAAAAAAACTGGAACAGGAATGTGAACTACTCCGGGATGCGGGTTTCAAGGCAATTAAAATCAAGGTTGGACGGCTTAATTTACAGGAAGATATTGAACGGGTAAAAATCGCGCGAAAAATATTGCCGGATGAAATCGCACTGCGTCTTGACGCAAACCGTTCATGGGAATGGGAAGAGGCCTTTGAGTTTGCACAGGCAGTGAGCAACTGCAAAATTGAATTTTGCGAAGAACCGTTGCGCGGCTTTCAAAAACTGGAAGAACTGCATCTGCAAACGGGAATTCCGCTGGCGCTCGACGAAACTCTGTGGACAAACCCAAATCCGGATGCGTTGCCAAAAAACGGAATCAAAGCCTTGATTATAAAACCCGGAATTATCGGAGGTTGGGATGGCACAAAATTTTGGGTAGATTACGCCGAAAAGAAAAATATGCAGGTGGTTTTAAGCAGTTCCTTTGAAAGCGGACTAGGCTTAAACTGGATTGCCTCCATGGCCGCAAATCTTCTCCGGCAGCAACTTCCGACTGGACTTGACACTGCAAAATGGTTCGAACGGGATTTAATCGATCCGCCTTTCACGCTCACAAATGGGAGTTATGTTTTTCCTGATTCGTGGCCTAGAGCCAAGGTGAAAAATCTGCAAAAGATTGCGGCAGGAACCTGGGAAAGTGAAATTAGCTGATGGTTGAATTGAATCCAAATTTACTGAATCAATTAAAGGCGAGTTTTGCAAAGCAGCAGTTTTTAATAAGCGAATCACGAAGCTGGACTTTTGCTGATTTTTTGGAAGAATCTTTTACCTTAAGCAACTCTTTATACATATCGGCTCAAAAGCGCGTGGCTCTTTGTACTGAAAATCCTGAATTTTTACTGAAAGCGATGTTGGCCTTATGGATTCGTGGCGCAGTTGCGGTTCCGCTTAATCCAAAATTTCCTCCAAAGCAAAAAAATGAATTAATACATAAAATAGGTGGTCTCAAACACGTACATTTAGCCGAAGATTTTCACGGTTTACTGCAGAATAATACAATCAATCCTGATTTGAAAAAATCTGCTTCCAGGCCCCAAATCGAGCACTCGATAAATCCGGATGCGTGGGCCACAATCATTTTCACCTCCGGAAGCAGCGGTTCACCAAAAGCGGTAGTTCACTCGCTGGCAAACCATTATTATAGTGCACTTGGAGCAAATCAGATTATGCCACTGAATCCCGGAGACCGCTGGTTGTTGTCTCTGCCGCTTTATCACGTCAGCGGATTGGCAATTTTTTTCCGGACCTTGATTTCCGGTGCTACTATGGTAATGCCTCCTGATAATGAAGCCCTGGCGGAGTCCATCCTGAAATATAAAATTACGCATATTTCTCTGGTTCCGACACAACTCCATCGGCTTTTGAAGACAATTGCAGGAAAAGAATCTTTACTTAAATTAAAACTTATTTTGCTTGGGGGCTCTGCAATTCCCGAAAATTTACTTGAGCAAGCGGAACATATTGGCCTAAATATAAAAACGACTTACGGTTCAACTGAAATGGCATCGCAGGTGGCAACAGGAAAAAAAGGAAACTGCCGTGTTTTGCCATTTCGCGAAATCCGGATTTCCACAGCAAGTGAAACTGACAACGAAATCGAGGTGCGCGGAAAAACTCGATTTTTGGGATATTTAGAAAAATCCGGATTGAGTCAGCCCTTTGACGAAAACGGATGGTTTAAAACCGGAGATTTAGGTGCATGGGAAACCGGATTTCCTGAACGGGACAAAAACGATTCGTCGGCACGGAAAAAACTTGCTCCCGAAAAAAATGACTCCCTGACGGTCATGGGGCGCAAAGACAACATGTTCATTTCAGGAGGCGAAAATATCCATCCGGAAGAAATAGAACGTGTTTTGTTCCAAAGCGGAAAAATCGAGCAAGCCGTAGTTGTTCCGGTAAAAGATTCCAAATTTGGCGAGCGACCTGTTGCTTTTCTGAAATACTCGGAATCGGCTTCTGTAGAGGAATTACGGAAGTTGTTGGGAAAACGTCTGCTGCGTTTCAAAATTCCGGATTTGTTTTTAGCGTGGCCGGAAGAGGTTGGAAACGGTATGAAACCGAACCGAAAAGAACTTTCTAGAATTGCACAGCCGCAATTCAAGCTTAAGCAGAAGCAAAATACGGCGGACAGGAAAGCAGGCACTGCTGTTTTTAATCAGTGGCTGGCACAGTTTCCTTTGGGCTGGATGCGGATCGCGATGAGTGAAGAGCGGCAAGTATTTTTGCTGCTTGATCTGAGAAAAGGATTCCGGAAAAGAGGTTTATACGTTCGGGCAAATTCACGCAAGGAAGTTATGGCATGGATTCTGGCGCAGGAAAATAGCAGCTTGTTCAAAATGCAAAATGGGAAAAAGGAAAATAATAATTGGTTTTCCATAACTGAAAATAAACGCGGAATGCAGAGGGAAAGTTTCGAAATAATCCGGATTTTAGCAGATGAACTTCCGGAAAAACAAATTTTCATTTACGATGCGCAGGATCGTAAGACGTTTAAGACAATTGTGCTGTCACCAAAAACAGCGATAGCAACGCCGGCAAAAAATAGAAAATTTCATTCCACAGATACGCAGTACTTCGCAGACATGGAATCCGAATTTAACAAAGGCTGGGACTGGGATTTCCCGGAAGCCGTTTTTCAATCCGGAATGTTGCTGCCTGAGTTTAAAAGAATGTATTTGGTGCGCTGTCTTTACAAACGTACCGATTCGGCAAATAAATTTCTCGGCTGGAAAGTGCAGTTACTGAGTGACTTGTCGAGTTCCGAATATTTGGAACATCCGTTTTGGGAACTGAGCCAGGAGGAAGAGCAGGCATTGGCAAACGAATTACGCGAATCCGGAATGTTTACGGAAATTGATTTTCAACAGGCAAATACACCGCAGATGGAGCGTAAACGTCGTACAGTTTTCCAAAATGAGATTGATAACATGTTTTATAAGCAACCGCTTATTTTTTCAGGTTTTAAAAAATAAAATTATTTTTGCTTTTTGACTTGACACATACTGCAAAAACGTTAAGACTGATCCCGTTGATAAGGTCTATCCCAAATACATGGGGTGGAATTTCCATAACGTGTTCAAAAGGAGAAAAGAAATGAGAGCACTTGCAAAAATTGCACTGACGCTGACTGCAGTCGGTGCTATGGCGTTCACGGCAACAGCCGGAACACTTGAAGATGTGAAAGCACGTGGTGTGCTTCGCTGTGTGGTTAGTACCGGAATTGCCGGATTTGCATATCCGGATGCAGACGGAACCTGGAAGGGTTTCGATATTGATTTCTGCCGGGCAACCGCCGCCGCAGTTTTGGGCGACTCGTCCAAAATCAAGGCAATTACCTCAACAGGTAAAACACGTTTCACCAGCGAAGGTGACGTTTTATGGCGTAACACTACTATCACCTTTTCCCGTGATGTTGGTGTAAAGTTGACTTTTGTTGGAGTCAACTATTATGATGGCCAGGGTTTCATGGTTAAAAAGAGTCTGGGCGTAAACAGTGCAAAGGAACTGGACGGTGCTTCAGTCTGTATTCAAACCGGAACAACCACTGAGTTAAACCTGGCTGATTATTTCCGCACAAACAACATGAAGTATGAAGCGGTGACTATCGAGAAAAACTCGGAAGCTCGTGCTGCATATTTGGCTGGACGCTGTGATGTTTACACCACAGATGCTTCAGGATTGGCTGCAACTCGTTCAACCTTCCCTGATCCAACTGCACACAAGATTCTTCCTGAGATTGTTTCCAAGGAACCGTTGGGACCCGCAGTTCGTCAAGGTGACGATCAGTGGGCTGACATCATCCGCTGGATTTACAATGCGACTGTGACTGCAGAAGAGCTGGGTGTGACTTCATCAAACGTGGACAGCATGAAGTCGGCCAATAATCCTGAAATCCTGCGCATGTTGGGTGTGGAAGGCAGTCAGGGTGAAGAGCTGGGCCTGAGCAAAGACTGGGCCTACCAGATCATCAAGCAAATTGGTAACTATGGTGAGATTTTCGAGCGTAACATCGGTACAAATACACCGATTGGCTTGGAGCGTGGCTTGAATGACCTCTGGACTCGCGGTGGTCTTCAGTATTCCCCACCATTCCGTTAATCAACGTTATTTACTGACATTGGTATAAGACAGCGCACATACTTTCATATTCAGAGTGTGTGCGCTTTTTCGTTCCACACAAGCAATTGATCCCTGCAGTTCAACGGGAAATTTCAAACAATGAACACACCTGCCTCTACTGAAACTCACCCTAATATTTTGTTGCGTTTGTGGCGTGACAAAGACGCCCGTTCTATTTTTTTACAAATCATCACGATGGTGATTGTGTTCACTTTTTTGGGGTTAATAATACGTAATGTTGTT
>JYMV01009184.1_pt1 | contig 13169 bp, 13 predicted proteins | sample 338911 | NCBI WGS metagenome assembly JYMV01 (sample SAMN03354496, study PRJNA234377) | hydrothermal vent metagenome | biome: Deep sea; feature: Hydrothermal plumes at the Eastern Lau Spreading Center, Western Pacific Ocean; material: Seawater | place: Tonga | collected 2009 | depth 2000 m m | reverse complement strand
CCGCATGGGTATAGACATCTTTGAAGTAGTCGATGCTGCTGCCACCAAGCCGTTTGGTTTCACAGCCTACTATCCGGGTCCAGGCCTGGGTGGTCATTGCATCCCGATTGACCCCTTCTACCTGACTTGGAAAGCGCGAGAGTATGGCCTGCACACACGCTTTATCGAGCTTTCCGGTGAAGTAAACCGTGCGATGCCCGAGTATGTGCTGAGCAAGCTGATGGATGGGCTGAACGAGCGTGGCAAGGCGCTCAAAGGCAGCCGTATTCTGGTACTGGGTATCGCCTACAAGAAGAACGTGGATGACATGCGCGAATCACCATCCGTAGAAATTATGGAGCTGATCGAAGCCAAGGGCGGCATCGTCGCTTACAGCGACCCGCATGTGCCCGTATTCCCTCAGATGCGCGAACATCACTTCGAGCTGAGCAGCGAGCCTCTCACCGCAGAAAACCTCGCCAGCTTCGACGCTGTGGTGTTGGCAACTGACCATGACAAGTTCGATTACAACTTTATCAAGGCGAAGGCCAAACTGATCGTCGACAGCCGTGGCAAATACCGCGCCTCAGCTGAACATATCGTCAAAGCCTGATTACGCCATTTCGCATCATTTCGCCCGGCAACCCAGCCATCGGCCCGCCGGGCTGTTTTAGTTTCGCAAGGGACACTCATGAAAAATTTTGCTCTGATAGGCGCCGCCGGCTACATTGCACCCCGCCACATGCGCGCCATCAAGGACACCGGCAACGTGCTGGTTTCTGCCTACGACATCAATGATTCGGTCGGCATCATCGACAGCATCTCGCCGCAAAGTGAGTTCTTCACAGAGTTCGAACGCTTCCAGGAGCATGCCTGGCGGCTCAAGCGTGACCCGGCTACCGCACTGGATTATGTATCGGTCTGCTCGCCCAACTATCTGCACCACGCGCACATCGTTGCTGGTTTGCGCTTGGGCTGCGATGTGATTTGTGAAAAGCCGCTGGTACCAACACCGGAAAACCTCGATGAGCTGGCCCTGGTCGAGCAGGAAACCGGCAAGCGCCTTTACAACATTCTGCAGCTTCGTCATCACCAAGCCATCCTCAATTTGAAGGACAAGGTGGCCCGCGAAAATGCCGAGCACAAATACGATGTAGAGCTGACCTACATTACGTCGCGTGGCAGGTGGTACATGGAGAGCTGGAAAGGTGACCCGCGCAAATCGTTCGGCGTGGCGACCAACATCGGTGTGCATTTCTACGACATGCTGCATTTCATTTTCGGCAAACTGCAACGCAACGTCGTGCACTTTGCTTCGGACTACAAAGCAGCTGGTTACCTAGAATACGAAAAGGCTCGTGTTCGCTGGTTCCTGTCCATTGATGCCAACGACCTCCCAGATTCGGTGAAAGGCAAGAAGCCAACTTACCGCTCCATCACCGTCAATGGCGAAGAGATGGAGTTTTCCGAAGGCTTTACCGACCTGCACACCACCAGTTACGAGGAAATCCTTGCTGGCCGCGGTTACGGCATCGAAGACGCCCGCCATTGTGTTGAGACGGTCAATACCATTCGTTCCGCTGCCATCGCTGGCGCGCAGAACGGTGAGGGCCATCCGTTTCTGAGTCGATTGGTCTGAACTGCGTCCGGGCCAGCTTGCTGGCGCTTCATGTTATTGGCTACAGGAAACTCCCATGACCCACTATCAGCACCCCAGCGCCATCGTTGATGAGGGCGCACAGATCGGCGAAGGCTCTCGTGTATGGCATTTTGTGCATGTCTGCGGCGGAGCCCGTATCGGAAAAGGGGTTTCCCTTGGCCAGAACGTATTTGTCGGTAACAAGGTTGCCATCGGTGATAACTGCAAGGTGCAGAACAACGTCTCCGTCTATGACAACGTGACCCTCGAAGAAGGTGTTTTCTGCGGCCCAAGCATGGTCTTCACCAATGTGTACAACCCGCGCTCGTTGGTCGAGCGTAAGGATCAATACCGCGACACTCTGGTGAAAAGAGGGGCTACGTTAGGTGCGAACTGTACGATCATCTGTGGAATAACAATCGGAGAGTTCGCCTTCGTAGGCGCCGGAGCAGTAATCAATAAGGACGTGCCCGCTTATGCGCTGATGGTCGGGGTACCCGCTCGGCAGATCGGCTGGATGAGTGAGTTTGGTGAACAGCTCACACTGCCGGTGCAAGGAGAGGGGCAGGTCATCTGCCCACACACTGGTGCCCGTTACGTATTGAGTAGCAGCGTTCTGACCAAAGTGGATGCACAGTAATGATCGAATTCATCGACCTGAAAACCCAGCAAGCCCGAATCAAGGACAAGATCGACGCTGGCATCCAGCGCGTACTTGCTCATGGCCAATACATCCTTGGTCCGGAAGTGGCTGAGCTGGAAGAGAAACTAGCGGCTTTCGTCGGGGCTAAATATTGCATCACCTGTGCCAATGGCACCGACGCGCTACAGATCGCCCAAATGGCTCTGGGTATAGGGCCTGGGGACGAGGTAATCACTCCTGGATTCACATATATAGCTACGGCTGAGACCGTCGCTTTGCTTGGTGCCAAACCTGTATATGTTGATGTCGATCCGCGCACCTACAACCTCGATCCCAAGTTGCTAGAGACCGCCATTACTCCGCGTACCAAGGCGATTATTCCTGTGTCGCTGTACGGGCAGTGCGCCGACATGGATACCATTAACACTATCGCAGCCAAATATGCCGTTCCAGTCATCGAAGACGCTGCTCAGAGCTTCGGTGCTTCATACAACGGCAGACGCTCTTGTAACCTCTCGACTATTGCCTGTACTAGCTTCTTCCCGAGCAAACCTCTGGGATGTTATGGCGATGGCGGAGCGGTCTTTACTAACGACGACGACTTAGCGGTTGTCATCCGACAGATCGCACGGCATGGCCAGGATCGTCGTTATCACCACATTCGTGTAGGCGTTAATAGTCGCTTGGATACACTACAGGCGGCCATTCTATTGCTCAAGATGGAGATATTTGAAGAAGAGTTGATGATGCGTAAACGCGTTGCTCAAATCTATAATGAGCTGCTGCGTGAAGCGGGCATTGGTTTACCCTTTGTTGAAGCGCACAACCAGAGCGCATGGGCTCAGTTTACTGTGCAATTAGATAACCGTGATTTGGTACAGGAGCGCTTGAAACAAGTTGGTGTGCCGACGACCATTCATTACCCGACTCCCGTTAATCAGCAGCCCGCGGTCAGTGATCTCTGTGCGCTTCTTCCGGTGGGTGATGCAATTGCAAAGCGAGTGCTGAGCTTGCCAATGCACCCATATTTATCTGAAGAAAATATTTCCTTTATAGCTAATAAGATTAGGTTGTCCAAGTAGTGATCCTTTCGCGAATTAGGGCGAACAAGTTCCTGGGATCTATATTTCTATTGGCTGGCGGGTCAGCTATTGCGCAGGGAATAACGGTTGGTGTGACACCAATATTGACCCGTCTTTTCAGTCCAGAGGAATTTGGGACTTTTGCCGCGTTTGTCTCTGTCTTGAGCATTGTGCTCGTCATGGCGTCAATGCGCTTCGAATTCGCAATTCCGCAAATACAAAACCGAAAGACAGCGCAAGGCTTAGTCTGTCTTTGCAGTATTCTAGTGCTGGTTATGAGTTTATTGGTTTTGTGTTTTTTAACTTTTACGACATTAATTAATGCTACCGTGGGCTCAGGTTGGGGGGTGTTCTGGTTATTGCCGTTGGGCTTGCTTTTTGCCGGCGCTTTTCAGGTGGCAAACTACTGGATAATACGGGAAAAAGCTTTTAAGGCACTTGCTGTTTCTGGCATAAAAAGAAGTTTAATGCAATCAGTTGCGCAAGTTTCTTTGGGCTTTACAGGTATGGGGGTGTTGGCCTTAGTCATTGGGTACGTCGCAGGGCAAGCTATCGGATCAAAGTTATTGATTCAAGGAATGCCAGCAAAAAAGTTTCTATCAGGATGGCGTAGCAGGGTGATTGCATACCGATATAGGCGCTTTCCTATTTTTTCGGTTCCGGCGGGGCTGCTAAATGTCAGTGCTGTTCATATTACACCGCTCCTGCTTATTTATATGTACGGTGCGGTAACGGCGGGTTTTTTTTCCCTGGCCCAGCGAGCCATGGGCGCGCCAATGGCATTTCTAGGCATGGCTATAGCAAATGTTTTCCTGTCCGAGTTGCCTAGAATTAGGCGCGATAAGCCAGAGCAATTAATGGGCTTTTACTTACGGGCGTGCCGTAATCTCGCTATGATTGGTTTGCCAATTGTCGCTGGGGCGACTGCCGTTCTCTGGTTTGGCGTAGAATTCATTTTTGGCGAGGAGTGGTCCGATACTGCATTATTCGCCTTATGCCTAGCGCCTCTTTTTCTTGGGCAGTTTGTAGTTGCTCCTCTTAGTCAAACCCTAACTGTGCTTGAAAGGCAAGATGTTCAGCTGTTTTGGGATTTGTTAAGACTTGTTATTCCGAATTCAGTTGTAGTTGCTGCTTATTATAGTTCTGACGCTGTGGTTGATGCTGTATTGGGCTATGGGTTGTCGATGTTTTTTATTTATATTATTAACATAGTAGTCACGCTGTTTGTTATGCGAAAGGTTCGGTGGTGATGAGACTAATTTTAAGTGGAAGTGTTGTTGGCTTTTGGGCTTTGCCTGTAATGTTCCTTGTCTTTCTTGTTCCTCAGTCTTTTATTGTTTCTTATTTCTTTTCAGACTATACATCTTTTGGTGTGTTGTTGATTTCTCTCCTTGCTGTTGTTTGCTATCTTTTTGGGGGTGTCCTTGCTGTCTGTTATTCTAGAGGTAGAGTGCTGTTTGTTCAAGGTTGGAGGAAAACGATATTTGTTGGTGTTTTTTTTGTTTATTTTATATCTTATCTCGGTTTGTACTATTTTTACGGTGGGGTGCCTCTGCTGGATTTAATTTTGGATGGAGGTAACGCATCTGTTCTAAGGGCGAAGTTTTATAAGGATTTAGAAGGATTTCCACAGCTTCTTGCTTATATTCGCTCCATTTTGACGAGGGGGTTTTTGCCTTTTGCTATTGTTGCCTTGTTCATGCTGAAAGGTAGATTCGTTTTCTACATCACACTATTTTTTATCACTTTCCTGAGCCTGTCGGCAATGGAAAAAAGTTTGCTTATCTGGGCCTATATTCCGCTTCTCATTTATCAGTATTCTATAAATTGCAAGAAAGATTTGTTTTTCTGCTTTTTTATAGCGGTTTTTGCTTTTGTTTTCATTTCAATGGTTTCGGTTAACGAGCCCCAAGGCGGTTACGTTTATAATTCGGGTTCGTCACAACACTCGAGCAGTGAATGGAGCTTTAAAACGGCTTCCTCCATCACTTACCCCGCCAGTTCGGTAAATGCTTCGCTTGTTGAAGAGGAGGACCATCAGTTCATTCTTCATGACTTGAGAGAGGGTACTGTTTATAGCTATATGCTTAATCGCATAGTTTGGATTCCGTTTGTAACTGTGTACGATACAATCGCCTACTGGAGCGCCACCTATGATGGTTTCTTGCTTTTCTCTGTAAATAGACATTTGTCTAAGGTTTTTGGGGTTAAGTTTGCTGACCTTGAACGCGAAGTCTTTAGATATCAGTTTGGCTCTGGCGAAGAGTCAACAGGGAATGCCAATGCAGCGTTTATCGCTGAGGCATATGTTGGTTTCGGGTTGGCAGGGGTTGCTTGGTTTTCATTTTTTTTGGGGCTTATATTTGGGTGGGTGGCACGTGCCGGAACTGCCCCTTTTGTTTATTCGTTGCCGGTAATTGCAGTAGGTCTTCTCAGCGCTTCCTTTTTGTCAATGTTGTTTAGTGGTGGGCTTGTTTTCTTTATAATATTCTTTATTTTCTTCAGTAGGTCGATTCATGAGTGATGACTTGGTTAGTTTCCTTGTTCCGGTGCGTAATGAGGAATTGTTTATTCGGGAGTCAATAGAGTCCGTTCTTGCTGTGTCGGACATCAATATAGAATTAATAATAGTTGATGATGGCTCCACTGATTCCACTGCGGACATAATTAGATCTATAGGTGATAAAAGAGTTAAGTTTATTGATGGTGGCGGGAACGGTAAGGTTGCGGCTTTAAATTTAGCTTACAGCGTTGCTCAAGGGAGCGCTTTTATTTTATTTGCGGGCGATGACATACTGGTTCCGCAGGTCGTACTTGACCGGGTCCGGCCCTGTTTGCTTAACAAGCAAGCCCCTGTGGTATCGCTTTGCAAGGTTAAGATGTTCTCAGATAATAAGAAGTTTAATGGGGTCGTTGTACCTAAGGACCCTCAAAAAGGAGCTTTGACAGGAGGGGGAATGGCCTTTAATCACGCTTTTGCTAAGTTGATCTTCCCTGTTCCAGATATTTTGCCTAATGAAGACACTTGGATTGGTGCCTTTGTTGAGTTTTATCCATGCGATACGATTCATGTGCCTAAGGTCGGCTTGATGTATAGAATTCATCAGGGGAATTCTATGCGGCGTGATGTTAGGTTCTCTGAGTTTTCGGCGCAATTGCGTAGGCGAGAGAGCGCTAGTAAGCTGTTCTTACAGCTTAAAGGTGACTCTCTTTCATCCGGTTCTCGAGAGACGCTCGCGCAGCGTTGGGCTGCTCAAGATGATCGTTACAATGGGCGTTCTACGCGGATACTTTTTTATTCGTGCCTCTCAATAAGAGAGCGGATTTCCTTGTTTTTTTATTCTAACGCTTTGCTCTATTCGCTACGTCAGAGATTTTATTCGTTTTTTAGCGGAAGGTAACCATGAAAAAAGCACTTATAACCGGTATTACTGGTCAAGACGGTTCGTATCTGGCAGAGCTTTTGTTAGAGAAGGGCTATGAGGTTCATGGCATCAAGCGTCGCGCTTCGCTGTTCAATACGCAGCGAGTCGATCACCTTTATCAAGATCCGCATGTGAATAACCGGAGCTTCGTGCTCCACTATGGCGATCTCAGTGACTCGTCCAACCTCACGCGAATCATCCAAGAGGTGCAGCCCGATGAGGTATACAACCTGGGTGCCCAGTCCCATGTTGCCGTGAGCTTCGAATCCCCTGAGTACACGGCCGACGTCGATGCCATGGGCACGCTACGGCTACTGGAGGCCATTCGGCTGCTTGGCTTGGAGAAAAAAACCCGTTTCTATCAGGCTTCTACGTCCGAGCTCTATGGCCTTGTGCAGGAGATTCCGCAGAAGGAGAGCACGCCTTTCTATCCGCGTTCGCCCTATGCGGTAGCGAAGCTCTACGCCTACTGGATCACCGTAAATTATCGAGAAGCCTATGGTATGTATGCCTGCAACGGCATTCTTTTCAATCACGAGTCACCCCGGCGGGGCGAGACCTTCGTGACCCGAAAGATTACCCGGGGGCTGGCAAATATCGCTCAAGGTTTGGAGCAGTGTTTGTTCATGGGCAACCTCGATGCGCTACGTGATTGGGGCCACGCCAAGGATTACGTGCGTATGCAGTGGATGATGCTGCAGCAGGAAAAGCCGGAGGACTTCGTTATCGCTACGGGCGTCCAGTACTCTGTGCGGCAATTCATTGAGTGGTCGGCAAAGGAGTTGGGCATCACGCTGCGCTTCGAAGGTCGAGGCGTCGACGAGACCGCCGTCGTCCAATCCATCGAAGGTGACAAGGCGCCTGCGCTTAACGTTGGCGATGTGATCGTCCGGGTTGACCCGCGCTATTTCCGTCCTGCCGAAGTGGAAACGTTGCTGGGCGATCCGACCAAGGCGAAAGAAAAGCTGGGCTGGGTGCCGGAAATTACAGTCCAGGAGATGTGCGCCGAGATGGTTCGCGAGGATCTCACCGCAGCACGTCGCCATGCCTTGCTCAAGCAACATGGTCATGACGTGCCGGTGCCGATGGAGAACTGACCGTGGCCCGTGATTTGAACCAGACCATATTTGTGGCCGGCCATCGCGGCATGGTGGGCTCGGCGATTGTCCGCCGTCTTCGGGCGTTGGGCTACGACAATATCCTCACCGCCGGGCGGGACGAGCTTAATCTGCTTGATCAGCAGGCGGTGCACGCCTGGTTTCAGTCCCATGCGATCGATCAGGTTTATCTGGCCGCGGCCAAGGTCGGTGGCATACACGCCAACAATACCTTCCCGGCTGATTTCATCTACGAAAATCTGATGATCGAAGCCAACATCATCCATGCGGCGCACATACATGGCGTGCAGAAGTTGTTGTTCCTCGGCTCTTCCTGCATTTACCCCAAGCACGCCGAGCAACCAATGGCAGAGGAGTCGTTACTGACCGCTACTCTCGAACCGACCAACGAGCCGTATGCCATCGCCAAGATTGCCGGCATCAAGCTCTGCGAGAGCTACAACCGACAACATGGCCGCGACTATCGTAGCGTCATGCCGACCAACCTTTATGGCCCGCATGACAACTTCCATCCCGATAACAGTCATGTGATTCCAGCATTGCTACGGCGTTTTCACGAAGCTGTTCTGCGCGCCGACAAAGAAGTGGTGATTTGGGGAAGTGGTAAGGCGATGCGTGAGTTCTTGCATGTCGATGACATGGCTGCAGCCAGCGTCCACGTCATGGAGCTTGATCAGGCCGCTTACCAAGAAGCAACACAACCAATGCTTTCGCACATAAATGTTGGTACAGGCGTGGATTGCACTATCCGGACGCTGGCGGAAACCATCGCCAGCGTCACCGGCTTCAGGGGACGGCTGACATTCGACAGCAACAAGCCGGACGGTGCGCCTCGCAAACTGATGGATGTCGCTCGTCTCAAGAGTCTCGGTTGGGAAGCCAGCATCACGTTGGAAGACGGTTTGCGTAACGCCTATGGATGGTATGTCGCGAATGTCGAACAGGCACGGTCGCAGTGACTGCAGGAGCGCTTGCATGTGGCTAGACGAGGATACTTTTCGGGGCGTAGTGGCTTCTACTCCGTTGGTTTCCATTGATCTTGTTGTTCAGAACGAGCATGGCGAGCTGCTTCTCGGCCATCGCCTGAATCGTCCGGCTCAGGGCTGGTGGTTCGTGCCAGGTGGTCGTATCCAGAAAAACGAGACTCTCGATGAAGCGTTCCGACGTCTCACTTCTGGTGAGCTGGGAAGTGCTTTCGACCGTGCTTCTGCGGGACTGCTTGGCATATATGAGCATTTCTATACAGATAGCGTTTTTGGTAGGGCCGAGGACGGTATAGATACGCACTACGTAGTGCTTGCCTATCACCTGCTGCTACCTATTGACCACGTGCTCACGCTGCCAATTGAGCAGCACAGCGCTTATCGCTGGTGGTCAATCACTGAAGTTGAGGCCAGCGCCAAGGTGCACGGCAATTCACGTGCATATCTAGACGCGCTGCGTATGCATATGTGCGAAGGAAAATGAAATGCTTCTACCGGTAATCATGGCCGGCGGTTCGGGCTCGCGTCTGTGGCCGTTATCGCGGCAGCTTAATCCCAAGCAGTTTCTGGTGTTGACCGATGCGCAGTTATCCATGTTGCAGTCGACCATCCGCCGGCTGGATGGTCTCGAAGCGGGTTTGCCTTTGCTGATCTGCAATGAGCAGCATCGGTTCCTCGCTGCAGAGCAGCTCCGCCAGTTGGGCATGGAGCAGGCCAGTATTCTGCTCGAGCCTGTTGGACGGAATACCGCACCGGCAATCGCCTTGGCTGCGCTGCAGGCAACGCAGGAGGGCGATGACCCGATTCTGCTCGTGTTGGCCGCGGATCACCTGATTCAGGATGTGGACGCCTTCCACTCCAGTATCCAAGCGGCGATGCCGTTCGCTATCGGTGGCAAGCTCGTTACGTTCGGCATCGTTCCAACGAATCCGGAAACCGGGTACGGCTATATAGAGAAAGGCAAGGAGCTTGGCGAGGGCGGCTTTGCGGTGAACCGCTTCGTGGAAAAGCCGAGTCTGGATATCGCAGAGGAATACTTGGCGAGTGGTGAGTACTTTTGGAACAGCGGTATGTTCATGTTCCGGGCTAGCCGGTATCTGGGCGAGTTGGAGCGTCACCAGCCGTCAATACTTGCGGCTTGTCGTCAGGCGCTCGCGGCCGGCACGCAGGATATGCATTTCGTTCGGGTAGACGCAGCCACATTTGCGGCTTGTCCGGAGGACTCTGTCGACTATGCCGTGATGGAGAAGACCAACGATGCAGTCATGGTGCCGCTAGATGCTGGTTGGAGCGACGTTGGGTCTTGGTCGGCGCTCTGGGAGGCCAGTAACAAGGATGCCGAAGGAAATGTATTCAAGGGCGACGTCCTCGGCCACGCCACTCGCAACTCCTTTGTTCACGCTGACAGCCGCCTGGTGGCAACGCTGGGGGTTGAAGATTTGGTAGTCGTAGAGACCAAAGACGCTGTGCTGGTCGCCCATAAAAATCAAGTGCAGGACGTCAAGAAGCTCGTCGAGCGCATCAAAGCTGATAATCGCCACGAGTACCTCAATCACAGGGAGGTCTATCGCCCTTGGGGGGTGTATGACGCCATCGACAACGGGCACCGGTATCAAGTCAAGTGCATTACCGTCCAACCGGGCGCCAAGCTGTCTGTGCAGATGCATCATCATCGGGCTGAGCATTGGGTCGTGGTCAGCGGGACTGCACGGGTAACTAACGGCGACAAGACTTACTTGGTTACCGAAAACCAATCGACCTACATACCGGTAGGGCAAGTTCATGCACTGGAAAACCCCGGAGTAATTCCATTGGAGCTGATTGAAGTTCAGTCGGGTTCCTATCTGGGCGAAGACGATATTGTGCGGTTCGAAGATCAGTATGGGCGCGCGTAAGGGGACGGTTTGAAGATTTCAATAATTACGGTGGCCTACAATAGTTCTGCTACCATCGAAACTACACTTGACTCGGTACAGGCACAAGGCTATCCGGAACTGGAATATATCGTGGTCGATGGCGGCTCTACTGATGCGACATTGGATGTTGTGCGTAAGTATCCTGAATTGGTTACTCAGCTTATTTCCGAGCCTGACCGCGGGATCTACGACGCGATGAACAAAGGCGTCCAGCGAGCTACCGGGGAGGTTGTCGGTATCCTCAACTCAGATGATTTCTATCGCCATTCACGGGTGTTGGAAGAGGTCGCTGTCGCCTTCGCGGCTGATCCAGCCCTGGAGGTATTGCTGGGGGATGTGGATTTCGTGTCGGACGAGGATCTGCAAGATCCAGTGAGAACTTATAGCGCGACGGGTTTCCGACCCTGGATGTTTCGTTTGGGTTTCATGCCGCCACACCCAGCAATCTTTATTCGAAAATCTGCGTATGAGCGTGTTGGGCTATATAAGCTAGGCTACAGGATAGCTGCAGATTTCGATTTTCTTGTGAGATTGTTGCTGATCGACCAAGCAAAGTATCGAATCGCAGGTACCCACTGGGTCAGAATGCGCACCGGCGGAGCCAGCACTGCCGGCTGGAAAAGCAATTTGATATCAACTCGCGAGATGCTGCGTTCATTGCGTGAGAACGGCGTTTTTTCTTCTATGCCGATGCTGTTGCTTCGATTGCCTGTCAAATACATCAGACAGGTATTTCTATGAAAGTCCTGTTGACGGGGGCGAGCGGCTTCTTGGGGGGCACCATTATCGCCCACCTATCCCGGCAAGATCGGATCACCCTTTCCTGCGCGGTGCGCTCACCTCTCGCTCAGTTGGGCTTTGCGACTTTTGCTGTAGGCAATCTTTGCGCTGCTAATGATTGGTCGCAGCCTCTGCTTGGCCAGCAAGTAGTCATTCATGCTGCAGCGCGCGCCCATATCATGAAAGACGAGCTCGCCGACCCCCTCAGCGAATACCGTCTCGTCAACGTGGAAGGCACGCTTAATCTGGCTCGTCAGGCCGCTGCTGCTGGAGTCGAGCGTTTTATCTATATCAGTTCCATCAAGGTCAATGGTGAGTCGACGCCTTTGGGCAAGCCGTTCGTATCCAGCGACGCGCCTGCACCTGAAGACCCCTACGGGCTTTCCAAGCTGGAAGCTGAGCAAGGCCTGATGCAACTGGCTGCCGAGACTGGGATGGAGGTCGTGATAATCCGCCCTCCGCTCGTTTACGGGCCAGGTGTAAAGGGAAACTTTGCCAGCATGATCAAGTTGATCGACAGAGGTATTCCGCTGCCGTTTGGTGCTATCCATAACAAGCGCTCTCTGGTCGGTGTCGATAATCTGGTGGACCTTATCATTCGTTGCGTCGACCATCCTGCTGCCGCAAACCAGATATTTCTCGCAGGCGACGGCAAGGACCTGTCTACTACGGAGCTATTACTTGGCGTAGGCAAGGCGATGGATAAGCCAGCCAAGTTAATTCCAGCTCCTGCTGGATTTCTCCAGCTGGGTGCTACGTTGCTTGGCAAGAAGGCGATGGCTCAGCGGTTGCTAGGCTCTCTGCAAGTGGACATCAGCAAGACATGCGAGCTGTTGGACTGGAAGCCGCCGTACACGGTCGAAGAGGGCCTGCGTCGCTGCTTCGAGCCCGTCAAATGACTATCCGCAGGTAACCTTCGTGATCCGTATTTTCGATTTTGTCTTCTCTCTGCTGGGGTTGGTTTTCGGCTTTCCTGTGCTCGTATTACTTACGATCGTCGGACTTTTCGATACAGGTTCCCCGATTTTTCGGCAAGTGCGTGTCGGTCGCCATAAGCAGCCGTTCACGCTGGTTAAGTTCCGCACCATGCGGGTGGACACGGCGTCGGTTGCCACGCATCTGGCCAGTAGTGCGTCGATTACGCGATTCGGTCATTTTTTGCGCAAGACGAAGCTCGACGAGCTACCGCAGCTCTGGAATGTGCTCAAGGGTGAGATGAGCTTGGTGGGACCACGTCCTGGGCTGTTCAACCAAGAGGAGTTGACGGTCGAACGGGCCAAACGTGGTGTTTACGATGTGCGCCCTGGCATAACGGGCCTGGCCCAGGTTAGCGAGATCGATATGTCGACGCCGGTTTTGTTGGCCGAAACCGACCAGCAAATGATTAAGAGCCTGACTCTGGCTAACTACTTCAAGTACATCTTTATGACTGTGGCTGGAAAAGGCGCCGGAGATCGCGTCGTTCGATAGCTCGTTGGCTCGAGCTCTTGGAGATCTACCGCAGGTCTGAATTGTCGTTTAGGTGCTTCATATCGTGAAGGCTTGTGCTTTGCTGTTAAGCCACTCGCTAATTGCATTTCGCGTGATCAAAGCAGTGGTTGGCT
>JYMV01031777.1_pt1 | contig 13170 bp, 9 predicted proteins | sample 338911 | NCBI WGS metagenome assembly JYMV01 (sample SAMN03354496, study PRJNA234377) | hydrothermal vent metagenome | biome: Deep sea; feature: Hydrothermal plumes at the Eastern Lau Spreading Center, Western Pacific Ocean; material: Seawater | place: Tonga | collected 2009 | depth 2000 m m | reverse complement strand
AGAAGAATTTTGAATACGATGTAATTACTGACCATGACCTTCATCATCGAGGTGAGGATCTTTTACGGCAGTACGACGCCATCATGACGGGAAGTCATCCCGAGTATTGGACCAGCTCGATGCTGGACGGAATCGATGGCTATCTGGACCATGGCGGTCGCTTGATGTATCTGGGAGGAAATGGGTTTTATTGGGTCACAGCAGTTGATCCAGAACGCGACCACATCATAGAAGTTCGCCGTGGCTATGCAGGATCCCGCGCCTGGCCATCCCACGTTGGAGAATTGGAATTAGCTTCAACGGGAGAAGTAGGAGGGATATGGCGTCACTTGGGCCGATCGCCAAATGCATTGGTTGGAGTTGGTTTTGCGGCGCAAGGTTGGGATCTAAAAACGCCCGGATATAAACGCCTGCCCGCAAGCTTTGATCCAAAGGTTGACTTCATTTTCTCAGGGATAGGGGAGGATGAGACGATTGGGGATTTTGGTCTCGTGATGTCTGGGGCTGCAGGAGATGAACTTGACCGAGTGGATTTTGAGTTAGGTACACCTCCCCAAACGATGCGACTTGCTACGTCTCAAGGTATGCACAGCGCCTATTATCTGGTTGCTCATGAGGATATGATGGTAACCATGCCGACCATTGATGGAACCAATAATGAGAATGTTCGGGCAGATATGGTGTACTTTGAAACTCAAAATGGCGGAGCAGTGTTTTCAGTAGGTTCCATCAATTGGCTGGGAAGTTTGTCCCATAATGGCTATGAGAACAATGTCTCAGCAATCACTGAAAATGTTCTGCGGGAATTTATAAAGTAATCCATAAAATCTTCCTCTTACTCCTTACGCGCTCTAAGACTAGCTGACTATAAGTATGATCAAGCTACATCAGACCGCCATTGTATGAATCTTCCGAATGTTGATTAAATGACTGATTCTGGAAACCATCTTAATAGTGGTGTTCCAACGGGGCGGGAGACATGGGCTGAATTGAAGTTGAGCCCAGATCAATACCGCAGACTTGTCAACCGCTATCGACTCCGATATCTGCGTCGCGCATCCGGATTTCTTGCGCCTTATATGATCCTTTGGCTCGTGTTCCTAGCAATACCCGTCGGTTGGGCGATTTTTCTCAGTTTTAATGAGGATGGCGTGTTGGCTCCTCGGATTTGGGTCGGATTTGAGAACTGGGCACGAACATTCGACGACTCCGAACTGACACAGGTAGTTTTTAATACAAGCGTATTTGTGGCGCTCGCTATCACTATTGTTTTTGGATTAGCGATTTTTTTGGCGTCACTTATTAACAACCATCGACGTGGAGAGAATTTTTTCAAGGTGACACTATATTTTCCACTTCTTGCTCCACCAATTTTAGGAGCGATGATCTGGCATTTCATGCTCCATTTTGATTTTGGTATCGTGAATCTAATTAAAGTAGGTATTTTTGGTGGCGAAGGCGTTAATTTTCTGGGAAAGAATCCTAGAGCAATGGGCTCTATCATCGCTGTTGAGATTTGGCGAGGGTTGGGCTTCTGGGTTCTGTTTTATCTGGCTGGTCTTCAGAGTGTTCCCGGTGAGCTCTTAGAAGCTGCAAAGCTTGACGGCGCTCGAAAGTTTCGACGATTTCTCCGAATCAGTGTGCCAATGATGAGGCCACTATTCCTTTTTGCCCTAGTGATCGCGATTATCATGAATTTTCAGTTGTTTGATTCCGTCAAGATATTGACAGATGGTGGGCCGCGAATGGGTACGGCTACGATAGTTTGGTTTATCTACCGCCGTATGTTTGCATTTCAAGATACAGGTTTGGCATTCGCTGCTAGTGTGGGGCTGTTGATAGGAACAATGTTGTTGACCCTTGCTGTTTTTTGGTTGTTAAGGCAGAGAAGCAAAGGGGAAACTTAATCACACATGGATACGTCTAAGCCAGGCAGCAATCACGAAACAGGGCATGTGTCCTATGGGCGGGGCCGTTCCCGGTACCTGTTCGGGAATCGTATCCGGGCATTTTTTGCCTATCTGGTTCTATTGTTCTTTGTTGTTTTTGCTGTTGGCCCAGTTTTATACCTCATCTCTCCCGCACTCCGAGATAGCATATCTCTATTTGACTATCCGCCAAAATTGATTCCTGACGATCCTACCCTTGACAACTTTAGATTCCTATTTGACAGCACGAGATATCTGAGTTGGGCTCTCAACACAATTATTTTTGCAGCCGGTACAACAATCATCTCTCTCTTTACCAATATCTTAGCGGGCTATGCATTCGCGCGATTGCAATTTCCAGGACGGAATATTCTGTTTTTTCTGGTGCTTTCTACTTTAATGGTGCCAGTTGCAGCAGTACTAGCACCGACATACCTCCTGGTCCGTGAAATTGGTGAGCTGCCTATCATTGGTCGGCCTTTTTTTGGGCTTGATACTTATCTAGGTCTGATTTTGCCGTGCACTGCGTCGCCCTTAGGCGTTTTTATGATGCGGCAATTTATATCTACCTTGCCCGTCGGTTTGTACGAAGCAGCCCGTATAGATGGAGCATCAGAATGGAGGATCCTGTTTAAGATCGTGCTGCCCTTGATTAAACCCGCTCTCGTAGTATTAGGGATATTTGTGTTTATGATCACCTGGGCAAATTTTTTGTGGCCGCTGGTTGCGGCTTCCGGCGCCGATTACCGGGTGCTCACTGTAGGGATTGCATCTTTGAAGGGGCAGTTTGTTACTCACTGGGGTGTTCTAGCGGCAGCCTCTTTGATGACGTTGATTCCAGTAACGATTGTATTTTTGTTTTTCCAGAAATGGTTCGTTCAAGCATCAATGGCTGGCGCGTTGAAACAATAGATGCTTCAGGCACGTATAGATGAAAGAGGTATAAGTAATGGCTGAGGTAATTCTTCGAAGTCTTGTGAAACGGTTCGGTTCGGTACCCGCTGTTGACAATGTTTCTCTTCAAATACCCGATGGTGAATTTCTAGTCTTACTTGGTCCGTCGGGATGTGGCAAAAGTACAATCCTCCGTTTGATTGCGGGGCTTGAAGACGCAACTTCGGGTGAGATTGTTATCGACGGGGATCTTGTCAATTTTGTCGATCCGACTCGACGTAATTTAGCGATGGTTTTCCAGAATTATGCCCTTTATCCTCACATGACAGTTTATAAGAACGTTGCTTTTCCTTTAGAAACCGCAAAGATGTCTCGGGATTCGGTTAAAGAGGCCGTCAGTCGTGTGGCCGATATGTTGGAGATCACTGAATTTCTCCAGCGCTTACCCGAACAACTGTCGGGAGGGCAGCGCCAGCGAGTGGCTTTGGCGCGAGCTATCGTCCGTCAGCCAAAGGTCTTCCTGATGGATGAGCCGCTGTCAAATTTGGACGCCAAATTGCGACTTCAGACGCGGATCGAATTGATGTCGTTGCATGAACGATTAGGGATCACTACTCTGTATGTGACCCATGATCAGGTCGAAGCTATGACTATGGGTCAACGAATTGCGGTTCTTCATGAGGGAAAATTACAGCAACTTGGAACGCCGGCCGAAGTCTATGATGTACCCGCGAATAAATTTGTGGCGACCTTTATGGGCGCACCGCCGATGAATCTGATTGATGGAGAGCTACAGAACAACGGAACAGAATGGGTATTCACGCGATCAGATTATCGTTTTGTAATTGATCGGGTCCAGATGAATATTGGAGAAGAAGTGCTGTCATCTTCTAAAGGCACGGTATCTCTTGGCGTGCGCCCGGAGGACATGCGTTTGGCTTCGTCTAAATCAGAAGGCATTCCCGGTGTCATCCGATTCCTTGAGCCGATAGGATCAGATTTGTTTGTCACCATAGATGTAGACCCTCATTCGCTCCAAGTCCGTCTCCCACCGAAGACGCAAGTGGCGACGGGTGATAAAGTTGGAATAGAGTTCGATTACCCAAAGGCGCATATCTTTAATGTCGACGAAGAAAATTTGCAATTACTTTGAGTGCTAAATTTGATTGGGATTGCACTAACGTCGATGGGATACCCCGGGATTTGTTGTCGATTACACAGATCTGTAACCACAATAACATCGCCATGGGTTCCAACTTTCAAGTCTACAACTACCGCTAATTGTTCCTTCAATATTGTCACATGCCTATGAATTCGGTCGGTTTTCTAAATGATTTTGTTGATACGCCAGCCTTACTTATTAATGAGCCGGTGTTGCAGAAGAATCTCAAGACTATGGCAGCGTACTGTAAAAATACTGGAATTGCCTTACGGCCGCATACGAAGACGCATAAGTGTCCGGAAATAGCTAGGCGACAGTTGGATCTTGGTGCAATAGGTTTGGTATGTGCGAAGCTTGGAGAGGCTGAAGCCATGGCCGAGGCGGGGTTAGGACCGTTACTGGTAGCCAATCAGGTAATTGGCCCACTGAAAATGAAACGTTTGTTGAAACTGAATGATCAAGTGGATATTTCAGTTTGTGTGGGTCGTGTTGAACATGTTGAAGAATTGATAAGGACGGCAGAAGGGGCCAATACAATACTATCTGTTTTTATCGAACTTGAAGTCGGGATGCAGCGTTGTGGTGCGGCAGGGCCAGTAGCTGCGCTCGATCTAGCTAAAAAGATTAGTGACGCGCCGCGACTGGAGTTTCGCGGCGTGATGGGTTACGAAGGGCATGCGGTGGGAACCAAGGACCTTGTAGCACGTCACCATAAGGCCGAGACCGCACATCACGAACTTGCTCTTGCCGTAGCTATGATTCGAGAGAATGGCATCGAAGTGCCAGTTGTGAGCGCTGCAGGAACGGGCACATTCAATCTAGGGGTTGATCGTGATGAATTGACTGAGATTCAGCCAGGTAGTTATTGCTTAATGGACAGTGATTATCATGGGTATGAGAACGTTTGTGATCACTTTGAATTGGCATGTACGGTGCTTGCAACAGTCATTGATCAAGTGGACCGAAGAATCGTATTGGATGTGGGGTTAAAAAGTATTGCTACAGACCAGGGTTTGCCCGTTACTCGGTGGCGAGAAGACATCATCCCTTTTGAAATTCATGAAGAGCATTACTGCATGGAGGCTGGAGAAGATAATCCAGTACCAAGAGTTGGAGATCGATTGGAACTGCTTCCAAGTCATATCTGCGCCACTGCAAATCTCTATGATGAGTTTCACGTTTTTCGTGAACAATCATTAATTGCACGGTGGCCAATTACTGGTCGCGGTCGATATACCTGAATCTTTAGACCGATATATTCGGTATTGAATGTGTTGACTGTTGATAGATTCAGATTGTTAGAAAACGATTGACCCCGAGATTTAAACAGGTAACAGGCGATGGCGATTCGAGCAGGCGTTGACACAGGGGGAACGTTTACTGATCTCGTCGTATTCGACAGCGAGAGTAACGAGATTCGTTCAAGTAAGTGTCTATCGACCCATAAGATACCAATCGATGCCTTTCGTAATACCTTTGGTCAGTTAAGCATCGAGCCGAAATCTGTATCAGATTTGGTTCACGGTACGACTATTGCCACCAACGCCTTGATAGAAAGAAAGGGTGGCTCTGTAGCCTATGTCACGACAGCCGGATTTGAAGATGTTCCGTTTATTCAGAGAACGACTCGACCCGAACTCTATAACCTCGCGTGGAAAAAAAGTCTTCCGATGATCGACAGACGATCAGACTGTTACGGGTTGAGTGAAAGATTGCTCTACGATGGATCTGTGTTGAGAGGGCTCAATGATGAGGAGATCCGCGTATTAATATCAGAGTTGCGGGCAGGGGAATACGATGCAATAGCAGTTTGTTTTCTCTTTTCATTTTTGAATCCTTCACATGAGGTGAAGTTAAAAAAACGATTCGAAGAAGACATACCTGAGTTACCGTGTTCTATCAGTAGTGAAGTTGCGCCAATTTGGAGGGAATATGATCGGGCAAGCTCGACAATTGCAGATGCTTTTATCAAGCCTGTGGTGTCGAACTATGTTCGGCAATTGAAATCCGGCCTCTCGGAGCTAGACGTTCCAGCAACTTTAATGGTTATGAAAAGTAACGGGGGGATGATGAGTTCCAGCAGTTGTGAGGCCGCCCCTATTCAGTCGTTGATGAGTGGTCCAGCGGGGGGAATGATTGCCTGTCAGGCAATCGCTGATGCTCTCGATGTGAAAAAAGTCCTAACGATGGATATGGGTGGCACGAGTTGTGATGTTGGAATCATTGTCAACGGGGAGCAAAAACTAACGACTCAGTATGAAATCGAGTTTGGATTGACGGTCAGCATCCCCATGATCGATATCCGAACGATCGGCGCCGGTGGTGGCTCTATCGCATGGATCGACAACGGTGGATTTTTGCAGGTGGGACCGCTTTCGGCGGGTGCTGATCCAGGACCAGCCTGTTATAACCTTGGTGGACATGTACCGACAGTGACAGATGCAAATCTTGTTTTGAATCGTCTCATCCCGGAGTTTTTTCTGAATGGTGAAATGCTTCTTTCTAAAGATTTAGCCAGAAAAGCAGTGGCAACTGTTTCTGGATCAGATGAGTCCAGTTTAGAAGAGATAGCCACGTCAATTACACAAATCAGTGAAGACAATATGGCCAATGCAATAAGGATGATTTCTGTTGTGGAGGGTCATGATCCCAGGGAGTTTTCTTTGATGTCGTTTGGAGGTGCTGGCCCACTCCACGCAACAGCAATTGCTCGGAAATTGTCTATTCCCAAAGTGATCATTCCAGTAGTACCTGGCAACACTTCTGCATTAGGGTTTCTGCTTGCAGATTTACGAATAGATAAGATTCGTACGTTTCCGATGCGCAGTGATTCATTGGATGTTGGCAGGATCAACCAACAATTTAAGGACGCGGAGGTGTCAGCAGCAAAGGAGCTGCGGGCGGACCAATATAGAGGAACAATATTCTGGGTAAACGTCATAAAGATGCGATATGCGGGTCAGAATCATGAATATGACGTACCAATTCCCTATGGTCCTCTAACAGATGACGTGCTTCATGCGGCGTTCGATTCGTTTCATCAGCGTCACGAAGCGTTGTACGGGTACCAACTTCCAGATGCAATCATAGAAATTATTAGCTTAAGTACGACAGCTGTCGGTAGGACAGACAAGCCACCGATGGAATACTTGTGCCCTGAAAAGACAGGATCAAAAGCACAAGAGCAATCGGTTTATTTTCCAGAGACAGGGTATATCGATACAAAAATCATCGAGCGGCAAAGTATTGATACTGGAGAGCGGATAAGTGGGCCAGCAGTACTCGTTGAGCATGGATCTACAACTCTTTTAGGGCCGGGAGATAGGATGGTTGTAGATAGAAGTGGCTCTTTGATTATTGAGGTTGGATAAGCGTTATTAGCTACCGAGTAATAATCGCCACGCTTTTTTCATGAATTTAACCGAATAATACAGCGCATGACCCCCATAGATCAGACCACTCTGACGGTTATTAATAACTATCTTACCGGAACCTGTCGAGAGATGGGCTTGGCAATGGTCCGAACCGCATATTCCCCAATGTTTAATGAAGCGTTGGACTTCTCCTGCGTGATCTTTAATCGATCTGGTCGCTTGATCGGACAGGCTGAGTTTTGCCCATCGCAAATTGGTACGATCAAAGGCACAGTGGAGTGTCTTATCGATGTTGTGGGTTTCGATGCATTCAAACCCGGGGACATTCTTCTTACTAACGACCCCTATCATGGGGTTGGTCACGTTCCGGAATTTACCGTTCTGCGGGGAGTTTTCGGTAGCGATGGTAGCCTGATTTTTTGCGTGGCGAACTGCGCACACATGGCAGAACCGGGCGCAAAAGTGCCTGGGGGGCTGGCGGGTGATGCGACAGAGATTTACCAGGAAGGGCTGATTTTGCCCCCGGTTTGGCTTTATCGAAATGGAGTAGAAGTAAAGGATATATGGGCCATTATCCTGGCTAACCATCGTACTCCGGACTGCAGCCGCGGTGATTTATTAGCAATGGTGGGATCGTTGACCGTTGCTGACAAGCGTTTACATGAATTGCTAGAACACTATGGTGAAACGACCGTAGAGCAGGCAGCAGATGAACTCCTTGCGGTGGCCGAACGAAGAATGCGGTCTGAAATTGAGAAGATACCTGATGGCATCTACTGCTACGAAGATACGATTGAAGATGATGGCGTAGGTACGGAAAGTTACAAAATGAAGGTGAAAGTGACGGTAGACGGCTCAGTTTTGACTGCTGATTTCGATGGAACTGATCCTCAAGCGAGAGGGCCGATGAATGCGAACTATTCTGTAACTGCCTCCGCTGTCTATAACGCAATTCTTCACTTAACAGACCCCAACATTCCAAGAAATGATGGATGTTACAGGCCAATCAAAATAGAGGTGCCATTGGGTTCTATTCTGAATTGTAAGCACCCAGCAGCATTGGTTGGCGGTAATACGGAAATCAGCCCAAGGATTACGGACATGATTTTTGGCGCACTGTTGACTGCGCTACCTCAGATCGTGCCGGCTGGTATTGGGGGAACATCTTGTTGCTTCCTTTTTGGCGGCCATCATCCTGCCACAGGGGAGCCTTATGCCCACTTTCATTTTGAAGGAGTTGGATGGGGGGCTAGGCACGAGCAAGATGGAAACAACGTGGTAATCGTAATTAATGGAAACTGCATGGCAACACCCGTAGAGATTTTTGAAACAAGATTCCCCTTTATCGTTGAAAGCTATCGTCTCCTTGAGGACTCTGGAGGTGTAGGACAATGGCGCGGTGGCCTCGGAGGCGAGCGGATTTTGACGGTGAACGCGCCAGAGGTGACCGTGAGTGCATTATTCAACAGAACACAACTTGCGCCACCAGGTCGCAGTGGAGGGGGTGATGGAGCGAAAGCGGGTATCTACGTAAAACGACGTGAGGACGATAGATTTTTCACGTTTAAAGAGGTATTTAATACTGTTTCTGAAGCAAAATTTAGCGGAGTGACGCTGAAGAATGGTGACCAGGTCCGTCTTGTTTTTCCTGGGGGTGGCGGATTCGGTAATCCTAGTGATCGAGATCCAGAACTGATTCGACGCGACATAGAACTTGGTTTTATCTCAAAAGAGGCTGCAAACAGCGCGTACGGCGTTGGTCTCTAACTGTAGGGACTAAGCGTTGTTAGAAGAATTTTTATGCTAATCCAACACCGGTAACGGTAACATGACTAATGCTTTTGAAGTTATGCCGGTTGCCGCTGATCTTTTAAGTAAGATTTGTCTTGTGACTTGGGCAGTATGCGGCATCAGATCGACAGTCTCCGAAGCATTTCTAAAGGCGGGCGCCAAACCGAAGCATATCTAAAGGCGGGCGCCAAAGTAGTAGCAACAGATCTGCGTTTCTCGCAGCAGATGCAGGGCTTGGTAAAGGTCTCGAGTGGGCGGCTTCAGTCTCATCGAAATCTGCGGTCAAAACTGAGCTGGGGAAATATGTCGGCCATCTGAAAGATGGGAAATTGTTAAGAAATAGTGTCGAACCCATCTGGGTGTTTGCAGTTGCCAATTCTTGGGGAAATTGAAACTACGTTGATTGGTTATCCAAGATAGAGGAGGAAAAGGCGAGAGTTTCTTGAAAAGGGAGTGCTATGGATAGACTGATTGCAATTCTGTTTGATGTAGCATTCCGTAACAAAACGACACCCGATGGTTGGGTAAATAATTATGGATAGATTTAAAGGAAAGCGAGTATTTGTGGCAGGTGCTGGCAGTGGCTTTGGGCGTCGAACAGCAGAAAGATTTGCAGAAGAGGGAGCCACCGATATTTATCTTGTAGACATACTGCAAGATCGGCTGGAACTCGTAATAGAAGAGATACGAAAACGTGGATCGAGTCCAATTTCTATGTGCTTTGATTTGGCAGATGCTGATAAGTGTGGCGAAGCTATGGCCGAAGCTCTATCCGAGGCTCCCTTAGATGTACTAATCTGTACCGCGGCGGCAGTCGAAGAAAAAAGATTCATAAACATTGAGCTTGAGTCATGGAGGCGCCAACTCGACGTCAATCTGACAGCCTATTTCATCTTGGGAAGAGATGCTGCTAGATCAATGGTTAAGGAGAGATCTGGGGTAATCTTATTCACATCTTCGACTGCTGCTTTGGGACACTCGCTAGGCTTTACACCGTATTGCGTAACAAAGGCGGGGGAGGTTTCTTTAATGAAGTCGATGGCCGTTGAGTTAGCCCGTTCAGGGGTGCGAGTAAATTCGGTTAGTCCTGGAACAGCTGATACACAGCTGTGCACAGACCTTGTTGGTGAAGAATTGATGGACAAATGGAGAAAGGATGGATTTCCTGGGGCGCCGCTAAACCGACTTGCTACGGTGGATGACATTGCCAATGCGTTTCTTTACCTCGCTTCCGATGAGGCGAGCTTTGTAACTGGACATAATCTAGTGGTAGACGGCGGGCATACAGCAGATTTATACGAAATTCCCTACCCAGAAGACACTGGCCATACCTATGCATAAAAACGATTTAGCCATGTGAATGAATACCGTGCCGTCAAGCCGTCCATGGCAGAAAACTTTCTTGCGGTGAACTATGTGCGTTACGAGAAAGATGATTCAAAAAGCGCTAGATTTCTAACCACCCCTAACCCAATCTCCCCACCAAATCCTCTGCTCTTAAATGGGTATAGCGCATCAGGTGGGTTTCTCAGGAATTTGTTGGGAGGTTGCGAATCTGGGTGTAAAGAACCCCAGAAATGATCAGGACGCCTGCGACCAGGTGCATCATCGTAGGATACTGCCCTAGAAAGATTGAAATCAGAACGACAACAATTGGCACCAGATTCTGGTACATGGATCCGATGGTTACACCGATTCGACTGACACCAAAATGCCAAAGAAATATAGATGTGGATGCGGGTCCAATAGAGAGCCATCCGAGAATCATCCACTCGTGAATCGACGTTCCGAAACGAATATCGTCAAAGCCCGAGAACTCGGCGACACCTACATACGTAGCAAAGCCCAAAGCACCAGCGGTTACGGTCAGTGCTGCGATCCCGATCTGTGGGAAGTCCGGCAACCATCGCTGACAGTTGTAGGAGTACCAGACCCACAGCGACATGGCCATCAAGACAAGAAACTCTCCGCCTTTGAACTGGTCGAAGCGGTCACCGCTTCCAAGAACGGCACAAATACCTCCAGACACAGCTAAAAGTACGCCTAGAACAATACCCCTACGCAATGGTTCGGAATACAGGAATCTCGTGATCAGGGTAGCAACAATTGGGCCCGTAGTTGCAATCAGCGCGGCTGCGATCGCACTCGAAAGCTTAATCCCCCAAGCAAATAACAAAGTAGAAGCTGAAACCCCAATGATGCCCAGGAGGAAAATCTTGCCCCATGGTGCCGCTTGAAGTGTCGACGAAACATCTTCCAACAATGTAAAAGCGACCAGGAGAACCAGCGCACCTCCACCCATCCGAACAAAGGTTATGGCTACCGGATCCCAATTAATTAACAGATACTCGGTAGCGGGAAACATCGTGGACCAAATCGTCACTCCGATGAAAAACGCGAAGTTGCCCAGAAGTTTTTGCGTTTTTGTTACATGAACCTTTGGGGAATTCATATCAGTCTGTCGTTCGTCATGATGGTAAACAGGTTGTCTAACACAGCCGTGGGAGTTTTAGGGGTTTACCGCAGACGCTGAATTAGTCGTTTTTCGCTTTTCGTTTCTTAATCCAGTACCGTAGGAATAAGGCGATTCCAACCAGATAGGCGATAACAGCTCCAGTGGGACCAAGTAGCCAGGAAAATGAAAGCAAACAGCCCAATGATTATGGCTATGTAGATCATTAATTAGTCGTCCGAAAAAATTACATCTGCAGGCGTCCCACCAAATCCTCTGCTCTTAAATGCGTATAGCGTATGGAAGCCTTTATCCTAGCCGGAATTTTTGTTGTCAATAGATTGGGAATATTTGGTAGGCGCTACGGATGGTGTAGCCGCCTATTTATAGGCCTGTACGCGGTCTTTTGCGGTAACCGTGGTCCGACGATTGATCCAAGTGACTCCAAACAGGATCAGGCTACCGCCAATAATTAGCCCCAAGGTCAAAACATCATCCAGAAACAGAACACCGCCTATAACAGCGAATATTGGGGAAAGAAGACCAAACGGCGTGACCACATTTACCGGGTACTGCTGTAGCAGGTAGTAGAGTCCTGAATTGGCAACCACCGAGCTCATAATTGCGGTGTAACCAAGCGCTGACCAGCCGATCCAGGTTGCCTCGCGTACTACCTGCAGGTGATTGTCTTCGAATACCAGAGAAGTTGTTAGCAATATCGGAGCACTAACCACCGATATCCAGGCGACGATGGTGAACGGGTGAACCTTGGTGAGCTTTCGTACCTGAATAAATCCGAACGCCGCAAACGCGCAGGACACTCCCATCCAGAATAAGGCTGGCAGATCTCGGAATGCTAAAGGATCAAACGTAATGATTATTGCCCCGATCATCGCGATACTGATCCCGGCGATGCGCCGAGGACCGATACGCTCACCGAGCAATATCACACCGAGTAATAATGCAAACGGAACTTCAAGTTTGCTGAAAACCGCAATCGACGCGGTATTTTCGGCTAACGCGATCGACAGATATAGCGCCAGGTACATGCCGGCGCCCATAACCAGGCCAATTTTTAGCAATGGTACAACCAGCACCTTCGGTATCCGTAAAAATCCAAACAGGATAATGGTGAGTAGTCCGAAGCGGATTCCGGTAAAGAGGATGGGGGGAAACTCTCGCAAACCAATTACCGCAGCGATAAACATTGAACCCCACAGCAGGTTGATCAGCACCGCGATTAAAGTATGGGACAGAGTCATTCCGTAGGAAACCAGTCCTGCCAACTAATCCGGTCGAAAAATGTCTTTGCCACAGCAGGTACCTCTCTTCACTTCGATCATCAGTGATTCTCCAGCACTTATATCTAATTAATTACGTCTTCGGTCTGGTCGTACTTCCTCTACATACTATTTATATAGTCCCTCAAGAATCAGTAGATGGCCGCATCAAGGTTTACGTCTATCCGGAGAATCCGGATTCGGCTGGATTGCTAGAACGTTACCGTGAGAACTGGGACTTGTTGTAAAACCTTCTCAAATTTGTCCCACAATTTTGTCCCACAATCGC
>JYMV01034941.1_pt1 | contig 13174 bp, 13 predicted proteins | sample 338911 | NCBI WGS metagenome assembly JYMV01 (sample SAMN03354496, study PRJNA234377) | hydrothermal vent metagenome | biome: Deep sea; feature: Hydrothermal plumes at the Eastern Lau Spreading Center, Western Pacific Ocean; material: Seawater | place: Tonga | collected 2009 | depth 2000 m m | reverse complement strand
TTAATGGTTTAATAACGAGCATCATACTCGAAACAATTATAATGATGACGCAAAATTTTAGTTTTATTAAAGCATTTAAAGCTGCAATTGGAATGAGCTTTACTTCAACAACTTTTACTAGGGGCGTTCTGTAACTCGGTCACCCTATCAATAAATTATATTAATCAACATTTTTTGCAAGGTGTATGCTATTAGGTGTATGCTATTTTTTCTGAATCTTGCGTTCTTTGACATTTAGGAAGACTCTTTTGTTTAATGCCAATCCGTCCTTTTCTTGTGACTTCATATAACTGCCAACTAACATCGGTATTGATGTATTACCCATTCTTGCCAAATCTTCTAAACTTGCACCTGCATTATTCAAAGTTATGAATACAGAATGTCTAATATTATAAAGTGTTCTTGCTATTCCATTGTAATAATAAAGTCCTAATTTTAAAATATTGAACCAATATTGATTTATATGTATTTTAGGTTAGGTGCGTTCAAAAAAGTGGATAACAGAACGTTCCCAAATATTTATAATGAAATTAATTAACTGTAATTTATCTGACGCAAAGTTACTTTTCAAAATTCATCGAGAATCTGCTAGTAAAGGATATTTAAGATCTGCATCCCCTAATCCTAGCTTTAAAACATGGAAATTATGGTTACGACATAAATTATTCATTTCAAAATCTAAAATTTTTATTGGCAAGATTAAAAACTACAAATTTGGTTATACAAGATTCGATCATATAGATAAAAAAAACTATGAAGTCTCTATCGGAATTCTTTCAAAAAATTATAACAAAGGTTTGGGCACAAAGTTATTAGAACTATCAATAAAAAAATTTACTAAAATTTACAAACCAAAAAAAATAGTCTGTCTAATAATAAAAACTAATAAAAGATCGGAACAATGTTTTAAGAAAAATAACTTTAAATTGATTAAATTTAATAAAAGAAAACATAAAACTCATAATACACTGAATTGTGATTTGGGATAGTTTTTTTACTTTCCTAATTTCTTTTTTAAGAGTACTAGCTCTTCTTCTGGAAGCAAGTTACTATTTGACCATGGATTCATATTTTGATTTAAAGCTTGCAAATATAAATTATTTAGTTTTTTTCTATCAGACACTACAACTGTATTTACCACCAAAGGACTCAGAAAATTATTCGATAACTTGATGAGATTAACACTAGGGACAGCTAACTTTTTAAAAAATTACAGTCTAATACAAAAAGACAACTTAAATCCTTTATATAAAAAAAAACTTATTTTAAAGGCAAAAATTTTAGGAATAAAATTTATTGACACTAGTCCATCTTATGGAAATGCGGAAAAGATAATAGGAAAAACAGGAGTAAAAATATTTAAAATTATTACTAAAATTCCAAAATTACCAAAATCAAAAATAAATAATATATCTGATTGGATCTTAAAAAATTTGAAAAATTCTTTGAAAAATCTTAATCAAAAAAAAATTTATGCCCTATTAATACATGACAAATCCGATTTTATGAACAATAAGAAAAATTATTTAGAAGCTTTTAACATTATTAAAAGAAAAGATTTAGTGGAAAAAATTGGGGTTTCTTTATATGAAGCTAAAGATTTAAATAAAATTGTAAAATATTGGAAGCCAGATATAGTTCAAATACCTTACAATATTATAGATCGAAGGATACAGAACAAAAAATTTATCAATGTTATAAAAAAAAATAGCATAGAACTACACGTAAGATCAATATTTCTTAAAGGAATGTTAGTTAACCAAAAAGTTTATCCAGAAGCCTTCAATGAATGGGAAAAAAAAATTAATTATTGGTTTAAATGGTGTAAAAATAAAAAAATAAAACCATCCACTGCCGCATTTCTTTTTGTGAAAGAAAATAAGTTAATAAAAAATATTGTTGTAGGCTTTGATAAAATAGACCAAATGATAGAAATAAAAAAATTTGAAAACTCAAAAATTAAAAAATTTCCACACATAAAAATCCATGATCGGTTATTTTTGAATCCTCATAAATGGAAATTAAAAATGAATAATATTATTATAATTCAAGCAAGATTAAATTCTAAAAGGTTGCCTTTTAAAGTTTTATTAAAAATTGGAAATAAAAGAATAATTGATTTGATATATGATAGAATTAAATCAGTAAAAACAATTAATGATATAATTTTTGCAATTCCAAATAATGATTTAAACAAAAATTTATTTAAATATCTTAAAAATAAAGGATTTAAAGTTTTTTTGGGTTCACATAAAAATGTTTTAGATCGATATTTTAAAGCAGCGAAAAAATATAATGCTGATACGATAATTAGAATAACAGCGGATTGCCCATTTGCAGATCCTAAATTAATTCAAGAAATGCACAAATTTTTCATGAATCATGAATTTGATTATGTAAGTAATACTATATATCGAACATACCCCGATGGTTTAGACGTTGAAATATTTAGTTTTAAAGCGTTATACAAATGTTGGAAAAATGCCAAAAGTTCTTATAATAGAGAACATGTTACCAGTCATATAATAACATCAAAAAATTTTAATAAACATAATTATGAATTTAAAGAAAATTTATCCAAAGCAAGACTTACTTTAGATTGCCCTGAGGATTATTTAGTTATAAAAGAGATCTTTAATAAGTTTAAAAAAAATTATAACCTTAATTGGTATAAAGCTTCAAAATATTACTTAAAAAATTTTGATTTTATGAAAAATAAGCATTTAGTTAAAAGCTAGAAACTACATGACATTATCTAAATCAGAAAAAATGTGGTCTAGAGCCATCCGAGTGATACCTGGGGGAAATTCAATGGTTTCAAAAAATCCCAATATGTTTGTGCCAAATAAATGGCCTACATATTTTACAAAAGCAAAAGGATGTTATGTTTGGGATCTAGATAAAAGAAAATATACCGATATATCATTAATGGGGGTCGGAACAAATATTTTAGGTTATTCAAACAGCAAGATCGATAAAAAAGTTTTACAAATAGTTAAAGCTGGTAATATTTCCTCATTAAATTCCTACGAAGATGTCCTGTTAGCTGAAAAAATTCTATCTTTTAACGCTTGGGCAGATAAAGTTTTATTTGCAAGAACTGGCGCAGAAGCTAATTCAATATCTATTAGATTATCCAGGATCTATACGGGTAAAGAAAAAATCGCTTTTTGTGGCTATCATGGATGGCATGATTGGTTTTTATCTGCTTCAAAAAAAAATGAAAAAGTTATTAGAAAAAATATGTTGCCATATTACTCTTCCAAAGGAATACCTAGAAAATTACTAAACTCAGTTATTAATTTTGAGTACAATAATATTTCAAGTTTAGAAAAAATTTTACTTAAAAATAAAGATATAGGAGCCATAAAAATGGAAGTGATTAGAAATACAGCTCCTAAGGGAAATTTTTTACAAAATGTTAGAAAATTAGCTAATAAATTTAACAAAATTTTGATTTTTGATGAATGTAGTACTGGTTTTAGAGAAACTTTTGGTGGAATTTATAAAAAATACGGGATTGAACCAGACATGGTTATCTATGGCAAAGCACTAGGAAACGGATATCCTATTTCATGTGTTGTAGGGAAAAAAGAAATCATGGATACAAAAAGAAAAACTTTCATAAGTTCGACGTTTTGGACAGAAAGAATAGGTCCTGCGGCAGCACTTGAAACTTTAAAGATAATGGAGAGAGAAAAATCATGGAAGATTATTTCTAAAATTGGAAAAAAAGTTAAAAAAAATTGGCAAAAATTATCTTTAAAATATAAAATTCCCCTAACAATTCAAGGAATACCTGCATTAACAAATTTTTACTTTAATGATGAAAAAAATAATTTAAAGTACCGATCCTTTATTATTCAATATTTGCTTAAAAAGAAATACTTAGCAAGTAATACTTTTTACAGCTCAATTGCCCATACAGATGAAATTTTGGACGGGTATTTTTCAATACTAGACGAAGCATTTTATGAGTTAAGCCAGTCTATCAAAAAACAAGATTTAGATCAAAAACTAAATTATCCTATAAGTGACAATACTTTTAGAAAATAATTTATTTTAAGACGGAGTGACGATAGAGCGCCATACGGAATGCATACAGATCATACCTCTAGAATGTATCTGAACGTAAGAATTTTGAACTTTCGATTGCATTGAAACGTTGATAGATTTAGGTTAACTGAAGATGGGTACGGGCACCGGGCAACAGAACGCCCCTTTTATATTATGAGCGAAGAACATAAGATGGTTTTAACAATAACTCTAGCGGCAATATTTTTTGGAGTATTTGGTTTAGGACTTATTGGACTAATAACTAATTTATCAAGTTAAATTAAAATAAGTTTCTGGCATAGGACAGCAGAACGTCCTTTTTTAAATAAAAAAATATTTTGTATAATCAATTTTTCTAATTTTGTACTGATTTACACATATATTTTTTTCTTCTTCTTTGAGGAAATTATCATTTTATTAATAATTAAATGTACCCTCTGGGCATCAAAAAAATTTGGTGTTTGTATTTTATCTTTTAAAATCCAAGTTGAAAATTTTTTAGAATTTTCAAGCGTTGGTTTAATTCTAAAATCATCTTGATTTTTTTTACCTTTAAACAGAATTTTATTTAACTTATTAGAATTTTGATCGAATGTTATTAATTTAAATTTATCTGATAAACTATTTAGATTTGTCTCTAAAATATAGGTTTTTTTATCAGATAATATTTTTAATTGATGTATAGGATTAAATTTTTTTTTAATAGATCCTAGTTTTACGTTCAATTGAGCTGATAAGCCATTTTTAAAAAAAATGATTCCTTTTAAAATTTTTATTTTATTTTTCTTTCCTAAAAAAATATTTGTTTGAATAGAAGCTATTTTACCAAATAAAAATTCTAGGTAATATATTGTATGGCAGACATAATTAAAAATTATTCCACCACCTTTTGAATGGTTTTCTTTCCAATTTGCTCTGAATCCTTTATTTATGTTAATAAACCAATTGAGGAAAATTCTATTTATTTTTATATTGTTAATAATTTTCTTTTTAAAAAAAAGAAAAGCATCTATTTCCGCAAATTCATAATTAACCATATGAGAGATATTTTTTCTTCTTTTTATTAAATTACAAATAAAATTTGCTTCTTTATATGAACAAGTAAAAGGTTTCTCGCAAAAAACATGTTTATTATTTTTTATTGCAAATTTGATAATACTTTTATGAAGTATTGGAGGCGCAGCAACAGCCACTGCATTTATTTTTTTATCTAATATTAACTCTTTCCAACTAGAATATATTTTAACACTTTTCGGAATTTTTATTTTCTCTGTTTTTTTTGACTTAAAAGAAAAACCTTTTATTTTATATTTTTTATTTTTTAAAAAAGATTTGTAAATTACATGATAACCAAAGTTTTTACCGATTATCCCAAGATTTATTTTATTTTGCATTTTTGTAAAAAATTGATGTTTTAATAATGTAAAAAAGCCACTTTGTATAAGGTAAAATAAATGAAATAAGTTTGAATCTGCTTTTTCCTTTATCTCTCTCCATCCATGTTGCTGGAATTTCTGTAATTTTATAACCAAGGCGGTGAGCTTTTGCTGTTAGTTCTAAACTTAGAGTAAATCCTTTATTTGACTCTATATTAACTTTATCTATTAGTTCTTTTGGAAATAATCTAAATGAATTTGTGGGGTCCTTAATAGGAAAGGAAGTAAAGTTGAATAAAAAAAAAGATGCTAATTTTGTTAAAAAGGCCTTAAAAAAAGGATTACCGATCATTTTTCCACCCTTTATAAATCTGCTTGGGCAAATCACTTGATAACCTTCTCTAAACTTTTCATAGCATAAATTAATTACATTATGATTAATGTGATCATCAGCCATAAAAATAAGAATAGCTTCTGCTTTCGTGTTATTGAACCCTGAAATCAAAGCATTATTAAACCCTTGAGAAATATTTTTAACAAATATTATTTTACGATCATTAGGAAAATTTTCTCTTATAATTTCTAATGTTGGATCCTCATCATAATCATAGCATATGAGAATTTTATAATTGCATTTTACAACCGACAAAATATTTTTTATTGTTTTAACTATCGTTCCGCCTTCATTGAATACTGGAATTAAAATGTCAAGTTCATTCTTTTCTTTCATAAAATATCATAATAATTTTTTACCTTCTAAAATTTTTATATTTGGTAGCGGAATTATAAAATTACCTTTGTATCCTTTCTTTAATAAAAGATTAATAATTCTTTTTTTTAGGTGCCATGCTAATATAATGACATAATCTGGTTTATCCGAAATAATTTTATTCTCATTCATTACCATAATATCCGTACCAGGAATATATTTATTACATTTCAGGGATTGGGGCACTTCCCCAACGAGACCGATTTCATACCTTGTTAAATTACATGAGTTAAGCATCACGCAGGCTCTGGGTGCAGCGCCCATGCCATAAATTGTTTTGTTTTGTTTTTTTAAATTAAGCAAAAGCTTTCTTAGCTTATTATTAAATTGAATTCTAAATTGATTTAAATTTTTAATTTTATTAATTATATTTTTATCATTTTCATTACTTAATATTTCTTTTAATTTTTTAGTATTTGGCTTTTTATGCAAACTTACATACACTCTCAATATTCCACCATGGACCTTTAACTTTTCAGCATCAAAAACATGCAGTTTATATTTTTTTAACACCTTCGTAATCGAAGACGCGGTATAGTATGCTATATGTTCATGATGAAAAGAATCAAAACCTTTTTGAAATAATAAATCATATAAATACTGAACTTCAACAATTAGCAAACCTTCTTTATTTAAAATTAATTTAACTGACTTTAATATTTCGTTTAAATTATTTGTTTGTGCAAAAAGGTTAGTTGCAACAATAAAATCGAACTTTGAATATTTTCTTACTATTTTTTTCGCTAACTTAAAGTTAAGAGGTTTTTTGATAGTATCAATACCTTTGTTTATTGAAATTTTAGCAGTATTTGTTGGTTCTACACCTAATACTTTAGGATATTCTTTTTTTACTAATTCTAAAAAAGAGCCATCATTACTTCCAACATCTAAAATTCTTGGATTTATTTTTTTAGAAAGTTTTTTTATTTTAGCAAGTATGGATTCAAAGTTATATATTTTTTCTCTCGAGTTGCCGCTTAAATAAGAGTAGTTTTTGGAAAATAACAATTTATCAGAAACTGAATATTTTAATTGGATTAAAAAGCATTTTTCGCACTGAGAAATTACAACAGGATATTTTATCAAGTTTTTTTTTGTTTTATAGTTATTAATTAAGGGTAAATTCCCAAAATTAATTTTTTGCTTCAATTTATTTTTGCAAATACAAAGTTTTCGGTTAATAATACTTTTTTGTAAATACTTCTTTATCATTTAATATTAATTATTAATAAAAAAATTAGTTTGTTTTATAAGCAATAAAAGCTCTGCTACCATATCCATAATCAAAAATTCTTCTAAATAAGATTTCTGGATATTTTTTTCTAAAGTCAGCAAAAGCTCCGTACTCACCTTTATTTTTGCTTCCTTTAAAAAAGACAAAATCATCAAATAATATTATAGTGCCTTCTTGTATTGAAGGTTTAATGAATTCGAGAGCTAGCCGCGTTGATTCTTTCAAGTCACAATCAATCATAACCACTCTTGCTTTATCTATGTTCAGATCTTTTGTTGTTTTGTTTTCTATTGTTTCCTTATAAAAACCCTTAATAATTCTCATTTTTTGTCCTTTTGCACATTTTTGAATATTTTGTAGAACTTTTTTTTCATTAACGGAAAAAATATGGTCTTTAAAAGCTGGATTTTCATCTTCTTTTTTAATTTCTCCAAATCCTTTAAAAGAATCAAATCCTATAAATTCGCAATCCATTTTTCCAAATATTTTTTCTATTTTTTTATTCACTTTCATTGCAAAATTAAAAGAACTACCTGTGAAAACTCCAAATTCCAAATAATTTCCACGGGTCGCATCATGGGCTGTTATAAACATAGCTTTTTTGATTGCTAAATATTTTGCTGCGGTAAATTCTAAATAGGGTGGAACTATTGAAACTATACTAGCTACAAAATTTTGTACAAATAAATTATTTTTAATTATTTTAAGTAAGTCCATCTTTTTATTATAAATTATTCTTTTATTTGCTTATAAAACATAATAAAAAATATATTATTATATTATTATATATTTAAAGTAATGAAAAAAAATATCTATTATAGATTTATTCCTACCATTCTTATTTTATTATCTATTTCATCTTTTTTTATTGGTTTTATTTATGGAGAAAATTCTGCGGGCGCAGGCTCGGCAAAAGGTGACTTTCCCGCGCTATGGAAAAATTTACAAATTTTTTTAAATAATGACATAATAACTGCATTAAATTTTACAAATGATCTTGACAGCGGTTACAAGAGCAGCAGAACACCATTATTATATATATTACACGCATATTTGAATCCCTTTGCAGAAAATAAAGTTTTTTTTCTAAGAAGCGTTTTTATTATTTCTTTAACAGGGCCTATCATATTTTATTTTTGTTTAAAGCAAAAATTTAAAAGGTGTGATAATTTATTACTAATTTTAGTTTCTAGTATTTTATTTTTAAGTCCTTATTTTAGAACAAGTTCATATTGGGGCCTAGAGGAAAATTTTGCAATTATATCATTACTACTTACTTTTTTATTTTTTGATAAATTTTTATCAAACTACGATGAAAGGAAAAACAAATATTTATTATTTTTAACCATATTTTTTAGTAGTCTTTGTTTATATTTTGACCAAAAATTTATAATAATTCCTTTAATTTGTTTTTTTCAAATTATTTTTTCATCTAAATCTTCTAAATTAAAAAATTTTTCTGTTTTTCTATATTTTATTTTTTCTTTGCCTTATATTTATTTAATTGTATTTTGGGGAAATATAATTCCATCTCAAGACGCTGGTCTAAGAGGTGTAGGGGATAAGGTATATTTAGCTCATTTGGGATATGCCTCAACCATTATTTCTTTTTACTTGTTTCCACTTTTATTTTTTAAAAAAAAAGGTTTATTTATTTTGTTTAGAAATTTTTTTAAAACTAAAAAAAATATTTATTTTTTATCCTTATTTTTTATTTACTTATTATATTTATTGATTTTTTACGATTATGATAGCGAATCTAAACTAGGGAAAGGCATTGTTCACAAAACAGCCATTTTGTTTTTTGAAGAAAATTACCTTCAAAAAATATATACATTTTTTTCCTTCTTTATTTCGTGGTTAATACTCTTGGTTTATTTAAATAATAATTTAAAAGATAAATTAATTATAATTTATTTTTTTCTTCTTTCGATTATAGGATGGCCAATACTTCAGGAATACTTTGATCCCTTAATTATGTTAATGGCGTTCACCTTTTTTGGCTCCAAGCTATTTATTAACTACAAAAATTCTATATTTCTTTTTATGTATTTATCAATCTTATTAATATTTTCAAATATTTATTACTATAACTTGCTTAATTAACAATAATATGAGGGTTTAAAAATAGCGAAATCTAATTATAAGCATTCCTATAAACATTTTTATCGGATCCCAAAATACATTTAGTTTACTATATTTTTTATGTTTCCATTTCACTGGTAATTCTTTAATTCCTATATTTCTCAATTTTAAAAGTAAAATTATTTCCATATCATGTTCATAACCTTGGTTTTTTAGTTTAGAAAACACTAATTTAGCTATAGTTTTTTTATATAATTTATATCCACATTGGGTATCTTTTATTTTTATATTTAAAATTATAAGTTTTAATAAACTTCCAATATCTCCCAGGACTTTTCTAAAAAAATTTCTTTGAACGATTGATTGTTTATGTGTTCTTGTAGCAAAGTATACAAAATATTTTTTATTGATTAATTTTTTTTTTAACCAATGATAAATTTGAAAAAGAGAAACAGACATATCAATATCAGTTGTGAGAATCCAATCATATTTAGCTTTTTTTATACCTAATTTTAACGCTGATCCTTTACCTAAATTCTTTTTTGATTTAATAATTTTGAATTTGATTTTGTTATTTTTTCTTGAATTTTTGATAAATCGATTTATTAATTCATACGAGTTATCATCGCTCCCATCATCAACAAAAATAATTTCAATTTTAAAAGCTGGTTTTTTCTTTATAAAATTTAAAATATGATTAAAACTTGCTTTTAGTCTTAGTTCTTCATTATAAAATGGAACTATTATTGATAAAGACTTGATCATATTTCTAAGCAAAAAAATATTTATTTCATGCTACGTGCATCATGTGGTATTTATAATATCTTAATTTATAAATTTATTATATAAATTAGTTCAAATCATTTTTGCATGATCAACTTTTTACTAAAAAATCCAAATCTTTATAGATTTTATCAAAGAACAGTAAGGGCACAATATGACGAATATGATTTTTTTAAATTTATTTTTAAACAAAATAATTTTAAAAATGTCAGGATGTTAGATATTTGTTGCGGTGATAGTTATATTTTAGAACATATTAGCGAATTTATTGATGACTATTTTGGCGTAGATAACAATGAAAAATATTTGAAAAAATGTAGACAACAATGGCAAAAGTTTAATTTTATGAATTTGGATGTAAGCAAAAAAGAAAATATAGAACACTTTGTAAAATTTAAACCTAATTTTATTTTTATAAATACAGCCTTGCATCATCTAGATGACAAAACTGTAAAATCAATTAATTTTTTTATTACGAATAATTTTCCTAATAGTTATTTTTTATCTGTAGATCCTATTAAAAATAACAATAATTTACTAAATGCTTTAATGATCAAAATGGACAGAGGAAAATTTATTAGAAATAAATCTCACTACGAGGAACTAATGAAGCCCTTTAAATCTTTTATTATAAATGATTTTTATAAAATGAATTTTGAAAATATATTCTATTATAATAATTTTGATCTTGAAAAAATTTATCGAAACTGGAAGAAAGAAATTTCTTAAGAAAATATTGTACAATGTCCAATAATTTAAATCATGTAAAAGTAGAAATAATTTTACCGAATTATAATTCAGAAGCGTATTTAGAAGAAACAATTAAGTCTGTTATTAACCAAGCTTTTAAAGATTGGAGACTAACCATTGTTGATGGGAATTCAAATATTGCAACTCAAGAAATTCTTAAAAAGTATATCGATTATAAATATATCAATATAATAAAACTAAAAAAAAATAAGAAAGCAGGTTTTTGTAGAAACTATGCAATAAGAAATTCTAAATCAGATTATATTGCTTTTATTGACTCTGATGATATCTGGGATAAAGAAAAACTTTCTAAGCAATTAGATTTTATGGATAAAAATAAATATCATTTTACATATACAAATTATCAACCATTTAAATCTACTAAACATCTTCCTGTAATTAAGCCTGCAAAATATTTTGATTATGACAAATTTACTAAAAACACCTCGATAGCAACAAGCACAATGATTATAAAAAAGTCCTCAATTGGAAATACAAAATTTAGCAATACTGCAATTTGTGAGGATTACTTTTTTAAATGTCAAATCTTAAAAAAAATAAAATATGCTTATTGTCTATCTGAAAATCTAATGAGATATAGAATAAGAGAAGGTTCGTTACAAAGTAATAAAATGAGAAATCTTTATTGGATATGGTATATAAACAAAAATTATAACAAAATGAACTTTTTAAAGAATTTATTGTCAATATTTTACATTTCATTTAGCTCTATAAAAAAGTATGGATTTAAATAATTTAATTCTGTCTTTTATCTTAATTAGTTTTGGTTTGCTTTTTTATAAATATTTTTTGTTTATCTTAAGTAAATATAATTTAAAAATACTCATAGATGACGATCTGAAAAAACCTCAAGCTTTTCATCAATTTCCAGTTCCAACAGCAGGCGGTTTAGGAATATTTTTTTCATTTTTGATTTTATGTTTGTATTTATTTTTATCAAAACAAATCATATATTATGAATTTTTGTCATTTTGCACATTATTTTTTATTCTTGGATTACTAGATGATCTAAAATTAAATATTAAGCCAAAATTCAGATTAATTCTGATGATGGTTTTTTTGATTACTCTAGTTATATCTAATAAATTTTATGTAGAAAATACAGGTATTGAGTCTCTAAATAGGTTTTTGGAAATCGATATTTTTGCGTTATTTTTTATTTGCTTATGTTTTTTATTTATTATAAATGGCAGCAATTTAATAGACGGCTATAATGGATTACTAGGCATTCATACTTTAATCATTTTAACAAATTTGCTTTTTGTTAATCATTTTAATGGAAACAATGATTTAGCTTTTTTTATATTCTTAGGAATTCTAATTGTAATAATTTTTCTAATATACAATTTTCCTAAAGCTACCCTTTTTCTTGGTGATGGCGGCTCATATTTTTTAGGTGCTTTTGTTGCAATATCAGTGATAAAAACAAGTATAGCAAACCCTGAAATATCACCATTTTATTTTTGCATTTTATTGTTTTATTTATTTTTCGAAGTGTTTTTTTCTTTTATAAGAAAAATTGTTTTGGAAAAAAAGTCTCCACTTTTTCCTGATAATAAACATTTACATATGCTTTTGTACAAAATACTAGTTAAAAAAAATAACAACAAATTAAAAAGCAACTATTATGTGTCTATTATTATTAATTTAACCTATTCAATATTAATTATTCCTTCAATTTTTATGATGAAAAATGGTTTATTTTGCAAATACTATTCTCTAATATTTTTCATCATTTATATTTTTTCTTACAGAATTTTTTCTAATAAAATCAGTAAAAAAGATTATATTTAGAACTTAAAAAAAATTATTGTTTTCTTGCTAATTTTAGTTATAATCATCTCAATACCGAAATTTGGTGGGAAACTAATGTGAAATACATTGACTGTTCCTGCAACGGCAAGAACCCGAGTCCGAGCACCACCCGGTATAGTCCCCTGTTGAATGATGGTCAGGAAAAGCCTAGTTCTACAATGAAAAATTAGCAGTGGCGTAAAGTTTTATGCTAATGCTAAGAAAAATAATAAAGCTAATAATAATTTTAACTTTTCCAGTAAATAATATATTTGCTGCTGATATACCTATAATAGTTATTGCACC
>JYMV01044872.1_pt1 | contig 13176 bp, 11 predicted proteins | sample 338911 | NCBI WGS metagenome assembly JYMV01 (sample SAMN03354496, study PRJNA234377) | hydrothermal vent metagenome | biome: Deep sea; feature: Hydrothermal plumes at the Eastern Lau Spreading Center, Western Pacific Ocean; material: Seawater | place: Tonga | collected 2009 | depth 2000 m m | reverse complement strand
TGATAGACTATACAAGGGCAATAACTCCTATAAGGGGTCGACCCTATGGAGACTTTTGTAGAGCTTTTGATGCTGAAGAAGGAAGATCACCGGAACCCCCCTGGATTCGCCAATGGTTATCTGTTAATTTATTCTTAAGAATTTCAACTGTTTACAGTACACCGAGACACAACATAATTAGCTTTAAACTAAACAAACTATTTTGTGGTAGCTTGTTTGTTTGTAATCGATCATTTTAAATAAAGATCAGTAACTATAGAATGGCAGTGTCCATCAATGACGCATAACTATGAATGATACAATTATTAGTTCTACTGTCAGAGTGTGGATTTGTTTTACCGAACATAATTATACCAATTTATCATATTATGTTCATTTCAAATGATGAACTAAACGGTAACAGTATTCTCTAAATTAAACTACTACTATGAGGGGGGAAGGACCCTTTTCAGGACTCCGGGATGGTGTTTTTTTAAGCTCGAGAATTCGGGATTGACCATTTCGGGATTCGGGATTGAAATTTTATTATATTCGGGACTTCTGGATTTCAAGTTTTTTAGTTCGGGACTAAGGGGATTTCAAGTTTTTTAGTTCGGGGTTTCGGGGTCAGACCCCCTCCTAACCCCCTCTACTATATCAGCACAACTATTTTTTGCTTCGTTTCATGATCAAATTATTATAAAATTGAGCCATCTTGATAAATGCGTTTGCCTCCATCTTTTTTGATTGATCTACCGAAAGTGGTAGCACTATAATACCATATTCACACGTATTCCGGATTGAAATCGAATCATTAAATCGAATTTAAATCCGTTATAATTGTCGTATCGGATTTGAAATCAGTTAGCGTTCGCATATGGTCAACCAATGCGTAATTGTTCGTCTGCATTGAATTTATCTGTGGTTTGCATATTGACTAGAAATTGTACTGAGGGATCTGGTGTTTGTTTAGATCGGATGAGGGATTTTTTCCGATTCGTCAACAAATGGTCATCAGGAGACATTGGAAACATTGTTAGTTTTTCAATAATCTTTTTTCAAGAAACACTGAAGCGATGGTATGGAAACGTGATTTGTATGTTCATTTTTGAGCCCATCGGAAATTCAAAATCGTTGCCAGCGGAGGTCAAAGTTTGCTTTGAAACCATATGTAAAGCAACATTTTCATGGTCTACTTGGAAAACACTGAACAGAATTTAACCACACTTGGCAGAGGTGTTCACTATTATGTCCTACGCAAGTGTTGTTACTTTTCATGCCGATTCGTTAAAAAATGAATAAAAGAAGAATGTGTCTGAGGACACGGAGTTCTCCGCTTTCAGCTAAGTGGGCCTAACTTCCAAGCCGTATATGGGATCTGGCTGAAATTGAACTTGACCTGCATATTATGGTTGTAAACATTGTCTTGAAATTTCAGAGTCCTTTACAGGTGATAATGGTTTTTATGCCGATCGGAAATTCAAAATGGTCGACAGCGAAGGTCAAAATTGCTTTGAAAACCTATGAATTACATTTTCGTAATCTCATTGAGAACCACTGAACATAATTTAACCAATTTAACTTTGAGGGTGTTCACTATGAGGTACTACACAAGTGTTGTTTCTTTGGTGCAGATCGATAGGAGACTTTGAACATTCTGATTAATCGATTTTCAAGAACCACTGAAGGCATTGTCGGGGGAAATTTATTAAAGTAGTCGTCCTCCTCACTACCTTTCTCACCCTTCCTCTCCATCCTCTTCCTCACTGCCTCTCTCTCTCCTTCTTCTCCATCCTCCTCCTCACTACCTCTCTCCCTCCTTCCTTCCCATCCTCCTCACTACCTCTCTCCCTCCTTCCTCTTCTCTACTTCTCTCCCTCCTTGCTCTCCTCTTCTTACTACCTCTCTCCCTTCTTCCTCTCCCTCCTACTCACTGCCTCTCTCCCTCCTTCCTCTCAATCCTCCTCACTACTTCTCCTCCCTCATTCCTCTCCATTCACTTCCTCACTACCTATCTCCCTCCTTCCTCAGTCATCCTCACTACCTCTCTCCCTCCTTCTTCCTCTTCTCTACTTATCTCCCTCCTTGCTCTCCTCTTCTTACTACCTCTCTCCCTTCTTCCTCTCCTTCCTACTCACTGCCTCTCTCCCTCCTTTCTCTCAATCCTCCTCCTCACTACTTCTCCTCCCTCATTCCTCTCCATCCACTTCATCACTATCTCTCTCCCTCCTTCCTCTGAGTCATCCTCTCCCCTCCTTCCTCTCAATCCTCCTCCTCACTACCTCTCTCTCCTTCTTCTCCATCCTTCTCACTACCTCTCTCCCTCCTTCCTCTGGCATCCTCCTCACTACCGCTCTCCTTCCTTCCTCTCAATCCTCCTCACTACTTCTCTCCCTCATTCCTATCCATCCTCCTCACTACCTCTCTCCCTCCTTCCTCTCAGTCATCCTCACTACCTCTCTCCCTCCTTCCTCTCAGTCATCCTCACCACCTCTCCATCCTTCATTCCTTTCAATCCGCCACCTCATTACCTCTCTTCTCTTTCCTGTAATATTATCATCCACCTCATTACCTCTGTCTTTCTTCCGTCTCCATCCTCCTTATTAACTCTTCCTAATTACCTTCTCCGTATACTTTTCTCCTCCGTCGTCATCATCATCCTCCTTATTACCTCCTCCTCACTACTTCTCTTCTCCTCGTTTACCTTTGTCACTTCGTCCTTTCTATCCTCTTCCTTCAAATCTCCTCTTCAATACCTGTTTCACTACTTCCTCATCATTATCCTCCTCACTATCTCCATCCTTTTCCATATTGACTCCCTCCCTAATTCCTCCCCGTCATCCTCCTTATTTTATACCTCTAGTATCTCTCCTTCCTCTCCATCGTCTTTTTACCATTCTCCCTCCGTCCTCTCTATCCTTCTCTTTATATTCCTTCCTTCCTGCCCTCTTCCTCATACCTGTCAGCTGTGCCTTCCAGCACTTAGCAAACTTGAGTTTTTCTCACTTGCACTAAGGAAGATCGCTTTATCACTCAAGTGTTTTTCCCATCCTTTCCTCCTACCTCCTTATCCGTTCTCACTCCATGTTCATGCTTGCCTTAGTTATTACTATCATCATTGTTGATACCCTCTTTCGTCCACATTTAACTATTATGTCTTCCACCATATACATGTATATAAGTGTACACAAGAAAAACCCTATTAAAATAGGAGAGGGGAAAAACTAGTATGAGGGGAAAAATGAGTATGTGTTAACACATACTTGGATTTCCGGGGGGGAAATTCAGTATATACTCATTTTTCCGGGGGGAAAACTGAGTATATACTCATTTTCCGGGGAGAAAAATGAGTATGGGGGAAAAATGAGTATGTAACACCGGTTCATATTGAATATTGTTTGTTTGTATATAAACGTTTGAACAATCAATAAAACTGTACAAAGATATTGATACATATGCAATGTGTTTGTTTTCATTCAATTTTACTTTTTACAATTTTGCTATTAACTATTATACATGAAATACATACCTGTGCAATAAATGCACACCACTAATAACGGTGTGCCTTGCGACAGGTCGGTGGTTTTCTCCGGGTACTCCGGTTTCCGCCACGAATAAAACTGACCGCAACGATATAACTGAAATATTTTTGAATGTGGCGTTAAACACAATAACCCTAACCCTTAATAATTTGTCTTTTATACAGTTGTCCATCATCTCCTAACACCAGAATGGTATCGCAGACAACCAATGAAACTCGATTTTATTTCCAAGAGTTTGAATACGCTGACTATCCAGATTCCATGTATGTTTATTGTAACACGACGTTTTGTAAAACAAACGACTATACAAGTGCATGTGAACCAGTATGTAACCAACACCAACCAATCAAGCGTTCAGTGAACGCGAACGCCAATGTATTAATAGATGCATTAGCAGAGCTGGTTATATCTGCTGAAGATGAAGCGATAATTAATATCAAGAAAGGCAAAGATAGACAGTAAAATAACGTCTTTATTTGACCATGGTGATTGTCATTTATGAAATACATGATAATAATGAATAAATACATTGAAATTCGTTAATACTCATTTATGCACTACACGTCTGCACCAAGAAGAGTGCGTTTAAACATACCTGTAACATGAGTTCATTCTTTTCCTTTGATCTTTTTATGATGTATATACCAGAATGTAGGCAACAGATAAGAACTATGAAATAATAAACGCAGATACGAGATATTGTTGTAGTTTTATTACTCTCGGAGAGCCATGCAATAATCAACGACCTCGATGTCTAGATGTGATACTGCATGTCTTCATGTTACAAATAATTTATACCACGGTTTTCCGAGTTAAACGGTTACACAATCTCGCGCTTCGCTTTCGATTGTTTAACAGCTTAACTCGGAAAACCATGGTATAAATATTACGTATACATGCCAATGTCCTCCCCTAAAGATATCCTAAAATTTAGTATGAAGCAAGAAGCTTGAGCTTGGATATTATTTGTGCAATTTTCCGTCTAAATCGTTTTCTCTTAAGACACCCAACGTCCAAGTATACCTATTATTTACTTTGTTCTGTTCAGCATATATAATAAGATTTTATTAGCAAACGCCGTACGATTTTCATCTTAAAAAATGAAACACATCCGATCCTCTTTATGTTCTCCAGTACAATAGTAATTTTGTCTATTTACGATTTTTTGGCATTAAATTTGTTTAATTAACCGTTGATAAGTCCATTCTTTAACATAGGAAGAGTTTTTGAAGATACCAAAGGGGTAATCAGAATCACTAAATGGAAGAAGGACAGACAACACAAGAATACATTAACATAAGATTCATTGTCTATGCTACACTATATCGAAGGTACCCAGTCAATAAGCACGCAGGATCCAAAAATTTGATAATCAGTGGATACAAACATTTGATAATCAATGTTTGGATGAACTTGTTATCAACCAATGATTGGTTGTCGTGAATAATAAGCATGTCGTCACCCCTTTGTGTCATTGGTAAAAAAAACAAAAAAGGAGAGAAGACATTTTCAACACATTGGATGGGCTCGATCATCAACTACTGCAAGAAAAGTTTAAAAATACTAAAGGGGTAATCAGTATCCGTTAATCGAAGAAAGACAGATAACACAATGGAGAAAAGAAATAACGCAAAGGGACAAACAACGATCTATAAAACACTACACTGAAACCTAAAGATCGAGCAACACGAACCCCACTAACAACCGGGGTGAACTCAGGTGCTCCGGAAGGGTTAGCAGTTCATACTCCACATGTGTTACTGTTGCTTTTAATAGTGCATGAACAAACTGATTTTGTTTTTGACAAACATGACGAATATAATTGTAATTATTGTTAGACAAGAATTTGGTAATACTATCCTTTTGTTCATCTTTATCGATTTCTCGAAATTAAAAGTTTTTTGACAAATGGAAGATATGGGCGATAAATATTTCAACATGTAGCATATAAACACGGGGCTCCCATCGGGTGAACAACTAGAAAATTAGACAACAAGTATAGTTTGCAGTGGGCTGACTAATTGTTTTTAGAAATTCCAACGTCATATGTCGTGTTTTGTTTTTTTTAATGTTCTGTGAGTGTAGGTGAGAGGAGGTTGTTCGTTTTGCTGATATTAGTGAAATTGTTTAAACTTTCTTTTCATAGCAGATTGTCAAATGTAACCCACAAATATCATTTTAAAATATTATTTTGCTTATTTGGTGTGACAACTGCATGTTGGTAAGTTGCAAGACCTTATTTTTCGACCCTATCCAATATTGATCATTGCTTTCCTGTAACAATCTAAATTTCCATCCACAGTGATATACCATTGGCAATGTTTACCATAAACTATTTATTGTTTGTAAGCATAAAACCTAATAATGTTGCATGAATGCAGCTTAAGAAGATTTGACGAATATCAAAAGGATCATGAAATCATGAGCCGTAAGGGCAATGCAGTGGCCAAAATAGTGCATTAGGAGAATGTTAGTCAGATTGTTTTCTATACGAGTACCATCAGTGGTGGACGACATTGATCTACGAATGTCAAGCATTTCACAAATGAAATGTTAGAGGATAAGTAATGTTCGCTTATTCGTAGTTTTATTTTGATTTAGTTCATAATGTGTTTTGTAGCTGAGCTGAAAAATGATTTATTTTCAAGTCATTATTAATTTTGTAGGATGTGCGCCTTTGACGGGGCCGTCGTTGCCGTGCTCGTATGGCAGTTGGATTTACAACTTCCTATGCAATTAGTGCCTATCACAACTGATGTTGTGAGTTCGATTCTCGATCAGAGCGAGGTGTACAACGTTATGTGATAAAGTTTGTTAGTGACTTGCGACAGGTCGGTGATTTTCTCTGGGTCCTCCGGTTTCCTCCACCAATAAAACTGACCGCCATGATATAACTGAAATATTGTTGAAAGTGGCGTTAAACACCATCAAACCAACCAACCAACGTCTTTGTCACAGATGACCAGCAATGTGTTCCGTTCGTTGTAGTCAAATCCGTTTTTTTTTCATACATGACTTTTCACCGGAGGTGTAACATTGGTAATATACTGGCTGGCATTATTTGGGAAGGAACTGCCTACCCTTCAGGAGCACCTAAGTTTCAGTCAGTGGGATGCGTGTTCCTCAATCGTCGTTCTCTGTGTAGTGTTTTGTTTATTGCCGTTAGTATGGCCATTACATTGTCTGTCCTTCGATTTACGGCTTCTGGTTACCCATTTTGTAGATTAAAATTGAAACCAGGTTCCCTGAGAACATTTCTATATTGTGAGGAGATATTTTAGATTAAGCATAACACGGAATGTTTTTGGGGGCAGTCGTGATCGTGATCGTATGGTAGTTGGATTTACAACTACCTTTGCAATCAGTACCTATCACCACTAAAGCTGTGAGTTCGAATCCCACTCAGACGAGGTGTACTCGATTCAACATTATGTGATAAAGTTTGTCAGTGATTTGCGACAGATCGGTGGTTTTCCCCGGATACGGGTTTCCCCCACCAATACAACTGAATGCCTCGATATAACTGAAATATTGTTGAAAGTGGCGTTAAATACCTTAACCCTAACCATAACCCTGGAATGTTATTATGATAAAACGAATTCCACAGCAGGATTTTTCATAGTTTTTTTTTAGTTTTTTGCAGTCTTCTCTTTTAAAGAGAGTTTTAAAATGACATTCTGTGTAGACGTAGATGGCGAAAACAGCAGCTTTAAAAGAACAGATATAATAGATAATAGTTACCACATCACAACAGTGTGTTAATAAGTCTGATAACCTTATTATATATATATATATAGAGTGACACAATTGATGTTATCATGTGTTAATACACAATATATCTTTACATTTGAAAACCTTTGACCTAATCGGTGTACCCCTATATTGATCTGGTACTGATTGTAATCAAATATTAAGTAAATAACTAATTTAAACAATATGGAGTGTGTATATTTGTTGTCCTTATGTATTGTTATAATTTCTGTTATAAAAAAGGGTAAGTAAGAGAGTGAACTACCTGTATTTGATGCCAACATATTTTGCATAGCATTTCAATTATTACAGAAAACTGATTTTTTTTTACCAATAATTAGTGCATTTGTTTGCTATTTGTTTGTTTGTTTAATGGTGTTTAACGCCACTTTCAACAATATTTCAGTTATAATGTGGCGGTTAGTATTATTGGTGGAGGAAACCGGGGGACCCGCAGAAAACCACCGACCTGTCGCAAGACACTGACAAACTTTATCACATAATGTTGTACATCTCGCCCTGATCGAGATTCTAACTCAGAACATCAGTGGTGATAGGCACTGATTGCATAGGTAGTTGTTTGCATATTTTAGTAGTTCATAATATTGAAATGCACACTATGTCCTTTTTACGTTAATTACATAAAGATTTACATGATAAATTCAAATTAATTTTCAAATTGTCAGTTGCTTCTTTCCGTTTATTCAAAAGAAGAAGTTTTGCAACAATAATGAACGTAATTATGCCGAACTTTTATCTGACAAAACCCCAAACTTTAACTCTAAAACACAGAAAAGACAACGGCTTACATGAACAATGGAAATGTAAGTCGTGCGATGCGATATATTTTAAGCATGTTTATTTCAGTTTGATTAGCTTTTTATTTGTAATTCAACCCCATTAGCCATAGTCGTACAACACCGATATAGAAATAAGAGTATCACAACGGGTGCCACATTTAGAGCTGTTCACTCCCGGTTTTTAGTGGTGTTCGTGTTGCTAGATATTTAGTTTTCTGTGTAGTGATTTGTAGATCGTTGCTATTACTTTTGTCCCTTTTTCTTTTGGCCATTGTGTTGTCTGTCCTTCTTCGATTTACGGCTTCTGATTACCCCTTTGGTATCTTAAATATGTTCTTCTCTACAAGAGGACACACCTACTGTGATGCCATTGAGGGACAACTAAGCTAAATCATTCTCCTCAAGTACGGACGTAAATGAATGTGTCGTGTTTGGAAAAGGAAACTTTCCTTTCACGTTAAAAACGTCATGGGACATTCTGATGCTCCTAATGGACTGCCACAGTAGTGTGTTGCATGTCAACAGACAATAATAAAATTGTTCAGGCCCTGTCCATGTTATCCCATTTTACTCATAGTGATCAAATCGTTCGTTCATAGGTCATTCTAGTGACACTTTTTACGTACACAATACATTGTGTTTGCAAACATATTCGTTTCATAAATATACAACACTTTAAATAAAAATCAATCATTTGAAAATTATTTTTAATAATTATTAATGAATAAATATATGTTTCTACGCGAAGACCAACTTTTATGGACATTTGAACATGTAGTTAGATATATACCATGCATCTAATTTTATCCAAATTGATGCATATCACCACTAATGTTTGCGAATTCGGACCACGCCTGTTTCAATATTTACATGTACGCTATATCTGTATACAACCATATATATGATAAAGTTTGTTAGTTACAAGCGGCAGGTCAATCATTGGTTTACTCAAGGTAATCTTCTATATATAACTTCAACAATAAACTGCATTCCATGACATAACCTAAAGATTGATGGAAATGGCGTTAAACTTCCATTATCCATGCATTGTCAATATCGATTGAGATACGTTTTATGCTCTGTCTCGTGTTGTCGGTCGTACCTTCTTTGAGCATAGGTGACGTTAGCCGATTTTGGCTATCCTGTTTGTGCCCATTTGCTTCATTGCTCTCAAATACCCTTAAATTATTTTACTTTCAAATCTTTCGATTGTGAGCCTACCTTATGATGGTTATTCCAGAAACGCGCCGTGCGCACAAAATTTGATATCTACGTTTTTATAATAGTCTTTGGTTTGACCCAAATGGGGCTCGAACCAACGATCTACCACACTTGAGGCGCAACGTTAACTGATATTATAAACTGGTCTTAAAGTCATATGGATACATGGAAACAAATTAAGCTTCACCAGTATAAACAAATCCTAATAATTGGCCTTGTCAATTTGAATAAAGGTTTAGAAAAAAGAGCTAGCTCATGGTAAAATTACTGCAGAACAAAACAAAACATTGATTCCTTGTGTTTGTTGCAAATTATACCATATTATCCCTGCCGAAAAAAATGTGGTGGTCGTTTGTTCTAATCATATTTTGAAATAGAATGTCATCTTTAAATAAGTGCCCTTCTCAACAGCGATCGTATGATGAAAGATGGGTGTCCATCATGCACTAAGACTCATGAGCTAAATGCCCACCCGTTGCGAGGTTCACTCGTTAAAACCTCATAATGGTCAAATTGTCAGTAAGTTATGTAAATTTGGCGACTTTCTGTGGGTCAACACCTGTGGAAATTGAAATTGAACTCAAAACGTCAATAGTGGTAAACATTGACACGCAAAGTGAAAAATTGAGTTTCTACTGCACTTAATGTTAACTTCCAGACTGACTAGCGAAAATGTCCTCGAATTCACAAATATCTACGTTATAAATGGTAAGATTATCCTTATTTTCAGGGTGGTAGGGTTAGGGTTATGGTGTTTAACGCCACTTTCAGATATTTCAGAGTACCTGGAGAAAACCACCGACCAAAGTCACTGACTAACTTTATCACATAATATTTTATCGCGTACACCTTGTCTGGGCGGGTTTTCAAACTCACAACTAGGCAGGGCCTATGAGAGGGGGGTTCAGCCGGTACATCGGTTCGGGGTCCTGAGAGTCAAGAAAGGGCCCGTGATTCACTGAAGGGCCCCATAGCCTTAGCCATAGACGTTTTATTTTGATTTGTTCATTTTTGGGGATATTTTCAACTATTATAAGTTTATTTAGAAAAATGATTACGTAGAATTCTGAATACTGGTTGTTGATCATATGAAAGTTTACCAGTGGTTTTATTGGACGTCAAATCCTCAATTTTGAGAGAAGTCTCAGTCTGTCCCCGAGGCCCCGAAGCAGTCTTTTTCCGCCTTGCAAAATGTCTATTGGAGGCCCTGGTGATAGGCACTGATTGCATAGGTAGTTGTAAATTCACTTGTTACTTGCGTCGTTTATTGTGATACACATGAATATAATTTTTACTCATAAGCTTCCGGATATTTAATTTGTACAGAAACTTGAATGTATGCATTTGCTATGATTATTCTTTTTACTATTATTGATAAAGATCTACAGATTATATTATAAATGATATTAAGCGAGTTTCATATTCAGAACGTTCATGGGTGCTAAACTAAAAGAATCAGATCAATATCGTTTTGTACATAATATGCAGTTAATTATGCGAGTGATGTTCAAAAAAAATATTTCTCGATTTTCAAGTTATATACACATTTTGAGATTAGGTAAGTAAAATGAATTATTGTCCACATGTATATTTATATTCTAATTTGTGCATATATCGTCGAATTGTTCATAACTGACGCTGATTTTGTAGATGTATTATTGAAAATGTTAACATACTTAACTCAAAAAAGTTTTGACCTAAATCTTATTTCCTTATGTACCTAATAACACTAATGTGGATTCAAATAAAGATATGTTTCTGGGCAAACATATGCTTATTAGTAAGCTTAAACATGTTTTTAACTTTATTATGTTATAATTTATGGGTTATATATATATACACATTTATTGCGTTGTAATGTTCTTCTAACACTATTTCCATATTTTCTTGTAGGAGAAGGATCAACAGCATCGAGCACACCCGATTTATGCACCGGTACATTTATAAAGAAAGTGAAACTTCCAAGCAGTTGTACTTTTGAACAAGGAGCATGTGGCTACACTGCTCCTAAAACTGGATTAGTATGGGCAATTCGTACAGGAAAATATGGATATGGATCTTTAGGAATTACCGCAGCACATGGTGGCTCAGGTGAATGTAAAATAATGGCTACTGGTTTCGAGTTGTATGATGCTTTAAAGAGATTTTTCCAATTGTTGTGCAATCTAATTAATTAATGTACTCCCCTTTGCTGATACGTCGCGAATAACGCTCAAGGGGTCAGGTTCATATTGCATTAACCCGTCCAATCAAATTGCTGCTTTTCAAATCTTAAAAGCAAATATGAAATTTCAATTATTTTGATTTGGTGACCATAGATTACATTGATCCATTTTTATGACGAGGTCTTTTTGTGTTCATTTGTTTGAGGTCAGAGGTGCTTTTTTGATATTGGTGGAATTGTTGACCATTTCTGTTTAAGATTTGTTTTACATAAAAGAAGTGACGCACTTATTTATTATTATATATTTTGTTTTTACTTGAATCAGTGTTAATAAATCAACTTCCGTGAATTGATAGAAGAAATACGATTCAGACAATTACTCAGGAGTCTGATATCATCATAACAATCTAATTGAAATTAGATGTTTGTTAGAGCACCTTTTTTCTTGGCGATACAATAACATCCGGTAGGGTGTTATGCCGGGTAAACTCTCGTTCACCTTTGTCCATCTAGTTATAAGGAAGACACCGAACGGACACCAGTTCTCAGTGTGTGCGTGTTCTGTTTTTCGATAAACATGGAGGTGTGCAGAATTGAAACTGCTATCCTAAAAACAGTTCAGATTCGTTCACACATGTAAATCTTACTCGGCGTCAACGACATTTTAAAACAGACAACTCTGCAAAAATATTGCATCGTAAAAAGGGAGGCGTCTAATTTCTTTGATTTTAATAAATTATTATTTGATAGGCTTGTTGCTGATTAACCGATTGAAAATGATGTGTGGAAGTAAAGATGAAGTGTGGACGTAATAATGATTTGTTTACGGAATCTTTCTATTTTGTCGTACTAATGATAATTCCACGTAATTATGACGTTTTGTCGTAAAAATGATGTTAGACGTAATAATGATGTTTGGACCTAACATAGCAAATGTGGTAGCGCATAATATGACGGCGATTTCATATTTTACGTTATACACTTTCATATCCGTAGATATTAAATAAATCTAAATATATCGAAGACATAGGAATGTTAACATACTGTAGTAACCTGGTACACTCTAAGTGAAGCTTAAGGATGGGATGTGCAATGGAACTTAAGTGTGTTAAAATCTCCATATCTACGAATATGAAGGTAGAAAACGAATTTATCTCCGGTCAGACAATATAGGAGGCCAATTGAAACAAAATTATAACCTAGAAATAAAGATATTTTTCTAATTATCAGGAATTGTTGGATACCTATTGCAATATGCAATGTACAGTTGCCCAAATATAATTTGCTTTTATTTAATAATAAGACAAATCAGGTGTTTGTTCCTCAATGTCGGGCGCTAAAAGATCATACTTTATGTGACGTCGACATCAATAGGTTAAGAAATACCATTCATAAAAAATACTGACAATCTAGATATTTCCATTAAACGACCATGTATTAGTGGGCATCCTAGGATAACATTATAACTGAAAAACACTATTCAACAGAAGCTGTTGTAAGTTGTGCAAGCATTGCTACTTTCCCAAAACATCAGGCACATAATTACCCCCCCTTTTTTTTTTAGACTGATCTTAGTATTTGATTACATTTGATTTTACTACAAAACCAGCGTCCGATTCTTTCTGATGGATTGTACTCACGCCACTATTCATATGTATATTCCATGGAGTTCCCATAAGGTTGGTTTATAGTGTTTTACGCCACTTTCATCAATATTTCA
>JYMV01000165.1_pt1 | contig 13181 bp, 3 predicted proteins | sample 338911 | NCBI WGS metagenome assembly JYMV01 (sample SAMN03354496, study PRJNA234377) | hydrothermal vent metagenome | biome: Deep sea; feature: Hydrothermal plumes at the Eastern Lau Spreading Center, Western Pacific Ocean; material: Seawater | place: Tonga | collected 2009 | depth 2000 m m | reverse complement strand
TGAGACTATTTACTGTTTGAAGGTTGACAAAAACGGAAATACCGAATGGGAAAATACTTTTGGTACAGGGGTTGCTAACAGCGTTCAAATTACTTCTAATGGCGACTTTTTAGTTCTTGGAAATGACAGTAAGTTCATGCAATTACTTCTTATAGGGTCTTCGGGATCCTTGCTGTGGCAGTCAGCCTATGGTGATTCTCTCGCCGTTTCGCAAGGCCTATGTGTTCAGCACACATCAGACGGCGGTTATATTTTACTGGGGACAACTACTGCAGCATCATCGAGCGGCAATCCAGCGGGAGAAAAGGATGCCTATGTAGTTCGTACGAATTCGGTTGGTGATACCGTATGGACGGAACAATATGGTGGTGTTGAGGACGATATTGGGAACTATATTGTTCAAAAATATGATGGTTCCTTCATCTTCACTGGCTCAACTAAATCATTTCCAAATGCAACAGGCACAAATGTTTGGGTTGTGGAAATTGATCCGAATGGCGGAATTTTAGGACAGCTTAACGTGGATGAGAGCTTTGTAGACAGAGGTAAGGGAATTGAAAAGCTATCAGATGGTGGCTTTATAATAACTGGTGTCAAAGCGAGCAATGCAGATGATATATTGCTGATTAAATTGGGAAGCGACATATTCGATCAGGGCAGTATGTGGGTCAAATCATACGGTGGCCCTGGGAGAGATTTTGGAAGCACGGTAAGGCAAACAAGTGATGGAGGGTATATTGTCGGTGGCTGGACAACTGGCACCAATGGATTAACGAGTTTAGCCATACTTAAAACAGATGCTTCGGGGAATCAGACCTGGCTCGAGGAGTTCGGAGGAAATGCCGCCAATACCGGGAAGGCGTCTATCCAAACCAGCGATGGCGGTTATGCATCAGCTGGAATCAGTCTTTTTGATGACAACGCGGTGGTATTACTAATTAAAACAGATGAAAATGGAGTTCTTATCACAGAATAATAAAGCAACCATTTCGATTTTTTACGTCTCTGAAAAGCCTTCGAGGAATATTACCCTGACCTCAATGTTTAAGTGGACCGCAATTATCATTTCCTTTATTGTCTTTGCAACTCCTGCAATGGCGCAGACCTATGCACCATTCCCATACTTCACGGATTTTGAGACGGGATTTTTTGATGCGAGTTGGACCGCAGATTCCAGTGGTCCTACCGGATTTGTACGAGTAACGAATTCCATCTACGCCCCAGCACACAGTGCTCCTTATCATTTGTCACTGGGTGCGAGCGATAATACGTATACTGTGCAAGGAGCAAATCTTCATCTTGCATTGGCGGGGCAAACGCAAGTGCAGCTTGACTTCTGGTGGAAGGATAGAGACGATGGGGATGACACGGAAGATGCAATCTACCTATCTGATGATGCAGGATCTACCTTTACAAAAGTATATCTTTTACGACCCGAAAAATATACCAATGATTTATGGTATCATCACACGCTCGACATTGACTCACTTTGTGATCATTACTCTCTGGCACTGACAGACATATTTGTTATTAGATTTCAGCAAAGGGATAATCAGACGGCCTCAGATGGGCATTCCTACGATGATATAACCGTTGGATTACCTTGCGAAGAAACGGTTAGCATTGCGCCCTACCCGTATTTTACAAATTTTGAGTCTGGTGTGCTGGAAAATTGTTGGTGTCTTGAGCCAGTCTTTGACATTAAAGATGCTAATATGCATGAACCCGATCCTCCATTTTCGGATGTACTCGTTTCGGCAAATAACGAGCCACTAGGACAAAACGGTTTCCATTTAACATTAGCTTCAAATAGGGATAACAGGGAATCTACAAATGCCGGCAAATTGTATGTCGACCTGTCAAGCCAAACTCAGGTTTATCTGGATTTTTGGTTTAAGGACTTTAGAGATGGGTCAGATGGCGCAGATTACATCATGTTCTCTGATGATGGAGGGGTGAATTTTACCAGTGTTTATGATCTGGACCCGGGGAGTAACCCCAATTATGTTTATACGAATCGACACCTTGATTTGACCGCATTGGCATCTGGAGCAGGACTAGCTTTAAACCGAGATTTTGTCGTCAAGTTTAGCCATTATGACGAAGATGATTTTATTGGTACTAATAATGGCAATCAGGATGGCTTCACCTTTGATGCAATATCACTGTACAGTTCACCAGATACAATAGGGAGAGATACTGTTAATGCATGTAGTGGAACATTATTTGACTCTGGTGGCCCAACCGGAAACTACTCTGGCAACGAAGATTCAACCTTTACAATTAGCATTCCCGGTGCGGATTCTATTAGGCTTGACTTTATAATGCTCAATCTCGAATATGATTTCGATACTTTATGGATTTTTGATGGGCCCAGCACACTTTCTCCTGTTCTCGCTACATTAACTGGTGACACAGTTCCGGCAAGTGTCTATTCAAGTGATTCTGCGATTACGCTTCAATTAATATCAAATGCCACTACGGAAGGATTTGGATTTCAAATTAATTGGACTGGAGTACTAAATACTTCCATGGCAATTACTGATGTTTCCTGCTTTGGAGGAAATGATGGTGAAGCCACTGCCACGGTGAACAATGGAACGGCTCCTTTCACGTATACCTGGACGAATGGAGACACAATTGCTACCAGTGATATGCTTGTTGCTGGTGATTACACACTCGTTGTAAGTGATGTAAACGGATGTGGCAAAATTGACTCCGTTACTATTACGGAGCCGGATGTACTTGCTATCATATTTACACCCGTAAACAATGCTACCTGCTTTGATTCTACTGATGGCTCTGCCACAGTTGTAGCTTGGGGAGGCACCCCTACTTATACTTATGCCTGGGACGATCCAGGAACACAAACTAATTCGATGGCCAGCGGTATTGCAGCAGGAACTTATTGGGTAACAGTAACAGATGGCAATGGATGTTCAGTTAGCGACAGCGTTGTGCTTACAGAGCCTGTAGAAATAGTTTCAGATGTGACGATTGAGGCAGATGACAGCACTATTTGTGATGGGTCAACCGTAATATTCTCTGTAACCGACTCAACGGATGGCGGAGTTGCACCTACATTCCAATGGCAGCTAAACGGGGCAGATGTAGGATTAGATCAGGAAACATACGTAACCAGTACATTGACCAATGGAGATCAGATTAAATGCATAATGACATCTTCAGAAAGTTGTGGAGGCGGTGTAATGGATACGTCACTCACAATAACCATGGTGGTAACGGCCAATGTTACCCCTTCTGTAGCGATTGCCGCAAGTACTATTAATATCTGTCAGGGTGATCCGGTATCATTTACTATTCCAACTGCCAATGATACAGGAGCCACACCTACCCACCAGTGGCAGATTAACGGAGTAAATGTTCCCGGAGAAGTATCCCCCGTTTACGTATCTACCATTCTAAATAATGGAGACCAGGTAAGAGTTATCACAGGCACTTCGTTACCTTGCTTTACCCAATCAGCTGACACATCTTTAGCGATCACCATTAGCGTTACAACAAATCTAACGCCTTCGGTTTCAATTAGTGCGAGCCAAACATCAATCTGTGTTGGTGAAACAGTTACGTTTAACGTAATTGACTCAACCAATGGCGGTTCTCCTGCTGGATTTCAGTGGTTATTGAATAACGTAGCGCTTGGAGGAGAAGTCACGGACACATATGTCACAAGCAGCCTTATCAATGGTGACATTGTAAAGATGGAAATGACGACTTCGCTTATATGCTATACAGTACAAATCGACACGTCAAATCAATTTACGATAGCAGTAAATGCATATCCAACAGCTACGATGAGCGATAGTACTGACGCCAGTTGCGCAGGTCATAATGACGGGCAAGCTGTAGTTACGCCAGCGGGAGGATCGCCCCCGTACACATTCGATTGGACCCCCGATCCTGGAGGTGGCGATGGCGATGATACCGCTAACGGGTTAGCCGCAGCAACTTACCAGGTAATTGTAAGCGACAACAATGGTTGTTCAGATACAGACATGGTGGTTATTGATGAGGCGGTTGCTGTTGTGGCAACAATTATAAATAGTAATAACGTAACTGTTAATGGCGGTAATGATGGTGATGCTACCGTATCTGCTACGGGAGGAACTCCACCCTACACCTATCTTTGGGCTCCATCCGGAGGGACAAATACTACAGGAACAGCTCTCTCGGCAGGATTATATAATGTTACGGTAACGGATAATAACGGTTGTCTGGATGTTGCCAGTGTGGTTATTACTGAACCCGGAAATCTCGATGGGGGTACTATTACAGTAAATAACGTGAGCGCTACTTCGGTGTGCAGTTACAATTTCCCTCCACCTTTTTTAAATAGTGATTCTGCTTCAGGTGGAACGGCACCATACTTCTTGCAGTGGCAATATTCGACAGACTTCCTCACATGGGATAGCTTCCCGGGATCTGATACAACAGCGTATAACATGGGGATATTAATCAGCAATAGTACATTTATTAGGCGATTGGTAATTGATGCAGGAAGTGATAGCTCCTTCTCTAACTTTTTATTCCTCGAATTTGTCGATTCCATAAGTTTAAGTATTCTTGGCTTGTCTAGCGCATATTGCCTGGAAGACGCCGTCGATCCAATATCTGGAGTTCCAACAGGTTCAAGTGGTGTATTCACAGGCTTAGGAGTAACAGATAATCTTGATGGTACTGGTTCATTTGACCCCGGGTTAGCAGGTGTGGGCCCACTTTCTGTTACCTATACCTATACCGATGGTAAGGGTTGTATCAGCGTTGTATCTTCTTCTGTAACCGTAAACGCAATGCCCAATCCTAATTTTACTGCACAGTCACAGTACAATGTCCTCGACCCTCCTCAAATAATTACCGGTATTCCTGTTGGTGGAACATTCTCCGGAACTGGCATTACTGATCCAAGTGGAGTTTTTAACCCTGGTGTTGCCACCGTTGGGTCATGGCCAATTATGTATACATATACAGATGTTAACGGCTGTACGGCAGATACCACTAAGATTATTATTGTGGCCACTGCAACAGGATCCATTGACAGCATTAACCCCGGAAATATCTATTGTGTTGATGAGGGAGCTTCTACATTGTATGGAAATCCCGGATTAGACGGACTGAGCGGTGCGGGACTTATTCAGGGATTAGGCGTTGCCGTCATTGGGGCGGACACTTCTGTGTATTATCCTGACACAGCCTATTCTTATGGTGTAAAAATACCACACACCGTGGGTGACTACGTGGTCGATTCTGTATACTTCTCGTATCAGGATAGCATTTCGAACGTTTATACAATTCTTGAACAGCTCTTTATTTACAACATTGGCCCTGGAATTAGCTTTACTGGTAAAGATGTAGCCTATTGCATAGATGATGGATTGGATAGTTTGTTCGGAGTGCCACAAGATGCAAACGGAATATTCACTGGAGTGGGCATTACTGATAATGGAGATGGAACGGCAATTTTTGATGCAGCGGCAGCAGGAGTTGGAACGTCGAACATATACTATAGCTATTTAGAACCAATTAGTGGTTGTTTTTTTACGGATTCCTTACCTGCTACGGTGAACCCGTTACCCGTGGTCAGTTTTACCTCGGCAGCCATATACAATGTAAATGATCCCAATCAAACATTGATTGGTATACCTGTCGTTGGCTCTCCTCCAGCCCTGCCTTCTGGTGATTTTACAGATTCACTTCCTAACTTTATCAACAACCTTGGAGAATTCTTGCCTGCGGACTATGGTGTCGGCAACCATCTGATAACATATACTTATACGGATATCAATGGCTGCATAAATGACTCTAGCAGGTATATCACTATACAGGATGCTACGGGTTCAATAGACAGTATCAATGCAGCTAATGTCTACTGTAAGGACGAGGGATTGTCGGTGATGTACGGCAACATTTCGGATGGTTTCTCCGGAGCAGGGTTCATCCAGGGCAATGGAATCGTCAACTTGGGATTAGATTCTGCTGTGTACAATCCATTTGTTGCGGGTGGAGGTCCGGGTACAGTTGTGAATGATACCATTGTATTCTCCTACCTGGGAAGCGATGCATTTACAGTGTTCACGATAACAGAGGTGGTGACCATATATAATCTTGGTGCTGCCTCCATTATTGGCCTCGATCTAATTGATGGCTATTGCACGGATGCGGATTCAGTACTTGGATTAGTTGGATCCCCGGTTGGAGGTATTTTCACCGGTCCCGGCATAACAGGATTTGACTTTGTCCCACCAGATGCTGGCATTGGAGTGAACGGAGTTACCTATACATATATTGACGGTGTATCGTTGTGTATGATAACTACTACAGATCTGGTGACCATTCACCCGCTTCCTGCACCTGCCTTCACCCCTTCCGCCCTGTACAATGTTGCGGATGGGCCTCAAACCATAGCAGGAATTCCTCCTGTCGGTTCCGGTTCCCCTCCAGCACCATATGGCGTATTTTCAGATACTGCGAATCCGCAGATAATATCTTCAACAGGTACATTCCTGCCCTTCGATTTTGGATTGGGCACTTTTGAAATTACCTATACATACACAGATGGAAATTTCTGCGTAAATAGTTTTTCTGATTCAATAATTATCCTCGATGCTACCGGGTCTATTGATAGTTTAAACGCCGGAAATATATATTGTGTTGATGAAGGAACTTCTATGTTATACGGAAATGTTTCTACAGGATATTCCAGTGCGGGTTTCATTACAGGGAATGGAGTAGTCACATATGGAGCAGATAGCACCCAGTATGATCCTACCCTGGCTGCAGGCGGCCCAGGGACTGTGGTAATTGACACGGTTCTTTTCCAATATTTGGGTGCCGATTCGATAACTGTGTTTACCATTACTGAGTACATATCGGTCTACAACCTGGGCATTGCGACGATATCGGGATTGGATCCTGAATATTGCGAGGATGCAGATACAGCATTGCTGTTCGGCACACCTATTGCCGGGGTGTTTACCGGGTCTGGAATTACGGTAAATGATTTTGTTCCACCAGATGCAGCAATAGGAACCGACTCAATAACATACACCTATATTGATCCCATCAGTAGTTGCTTGATTGATACAACTGTCACAACAATTGTACATCTACTTCCAGTTGTGACCTTTGTCAGTTATCAGGCTGACAGTCAATATTGTGATAACGATCCACTGGATACGCTTATCGGAGTGCCCTTAGGAGGTGCTTTTTCCTCTCCTGGCATTGTAATTCCAGCACTGTCATCACTTGATACTGTTGTGCTAAATGCATTGGCCTCGCCAACAGGTGTTGGCATCGTAACCTATACGTATACAGACAGCAATACCTGCGTTAACTCATTTACTGTACCCATTACAATTGATACTATTCCAAGCTTGTCTATCAGCAGCCTTAACTCTGAGTATTGCATAGATGCAATTCAAGACATTGTCAGCGGTATAGTTGGTAGTTCCTTTGGATCTGGTGGATTTTACGGAGCAGGCATAGTTGACAGCGATACGACAGATGGAACGGCCTTCTTCGAACCCGATAGTGCTGGAGTGGGTAACGGGACTTTAGTTACATTCTATTTCACAGACCTCAACGGTTGTTCGAACGTTATTGACATGACAACGGATGTAAAAGCGTTGCCAATAGTCAGTATAGTTGGCCTGGATTCGGCATATTGTAAGGACGATCCCGCCACGCTAGTGCTAGGATCGCCTCCATCCACCGGACTTCCCACTGATGGTTTTTCCGGAGGGGGAATTACCAATTCATCTGGAATTTATATCCCTGACATTGCAGGCGTGGGCCTTGATACCGTTATTTACACCTATACTGATGGCTTTGGCTGTGTAAATAGTGATACGGCTTACTCCATGATAAACTCGAATCCAACGCCCGCTTTTACTATTAGCAGTAGCTGTATTGCGGATTCTATTCAGTTCTTTGATAATTCCACACTCGACCCAGCTTCTACAGATACTGTTGTGGTTTGGTCTTGGGATTTTGGAGATCCCTTTTCAGGATTGGCAAATACTTCTACACTCGAAAACCCAAAGCATCTGTATAATGTTGAAGGACTTAAATCCATTGACCTCGAAGTAACAACCAATCAAGGATGCGTTGGAACATTGAACAGCCAAACCATTAACCTGGGTACGAATCCAACTGCCAATTTTACATGGACTGACGAATGCTTTGGATTGGACTCGGTACATTTCAATAATATTTCAATATCGAATTCCCTAACTGATTCGGTTACTTATGTTTGGGACTTTGGCGACGGAGATACAGTTGGGCAGACACTCACTAACCCTGCACATCACTATGATTCGATATTAAGTTACAGCGTATCACTAACCTTGAACACCACATTTTCTTGTAACCACACAGTAACAAAAACGCTGACCATAAGACCCAACATCGTTGTCTACCCCTACTTTCAGGACTTTGAGAATGGACATGGCGGCTGGGTTGCCGACGCAGCAGATACGGTAGTTGGATATAGCTGGGAATTGGGGACACCAAACAATACCATCATTAGCTCGGCATACTCAGGCACAAGCGCTTGGGTAACTAACCTGGATAGCAACTACTATAATGGAGAAAACTCCTGGGTATTGGGTCCGTGCTTTGATTTCACTTCCCTGACCAAGCCAATGATCATATTTAAACTGATTACCCAGACACCAATTGGAATTGATGGATCCGTACTGCAGTACACTACAAATGACACATTATGGAATAATGTTGGAACCATAAATGACGGTATTGAATGGTACAACGATGGTGGAATAGTTGCTGGCCCAGGAAATCAGACCATAAATCCTCAGGGATGGGCGGGGTCAGTCAAGTCTAACTGGGTAGAAGTTAGAAATGAGCTGGACGTATTGGTAGGTGAACCATACGTAAGATTGAGAATTGCATTTGCATCCATTACTGCAAGTAATGAAGGTATCGCTTTTGATGATATTTGGATAGGTGAGAGGACACGGACGGTCCTTATTGAGCATTTTACCAATTCATCGGACGCGAATTCGGCCTCTCAAAATCCTTCTCTGAACAATATTATAAATAGCAACCCATTGGATATTATTGATGTTCAGTACCACACCAATTTCCCTGGTGAGGATCCCATGAATATCGATAACCCCGCAGATCCAAGCGCGAGGGCACTTTTTTACGGTGTTTCAAGTACACCATTCACAATTATGGATGGAGATCAATTTAAAGATGCCACGTTCTTGTTTAAGCAAACAACACTTGATCTTAGAAAATTAGAGGATCCCCAGTTCGATATTGATCTGAGCAGTAACATTGCCGGTGGAGCATTATCTATAACTGCAAAGATTACGGCCAATGACACCCTCATCAAAAATGATATCTCCTTGCATCTAGTGGCGATTGAAAAGCTGATTACCTCTATCACGGGAGTTAATGGAGAGGTTGTATTTGAGAGTGTTATGAAGAAAATGATTCCAACTTCAGCAGGAACAAAATTTATTCAGGACTGGTTCCCTGGAGATAATATAACTGTAATACGCTCGTGGACAATGGAAAATTATTATGATATGAACGAAGCGGCAGTAGTGGCTTTTGTACAAAACAATGATACCAAGGAAGTGTATCAGGCGGCTGCAAATGACTCAAACACCATAACAACTGCTATTGATAACTTGATATTCAATAATCAAGCATCCCTCGATTTTGTCGTATATCCAAATCCTGCAGAAGACCGGGCAAACGTTGCTTTTAATATGATCTTAAAAGAAGCGTCGCGGCTGACCATTTACAGCGTAGTTGGAACGCTGGTGGATGCTTATGAAATTCCACGGGGAACTCACGCACTTAGCCTGCCTACGGCCACTTATCCCAATGGTATTTACCTGGTGAGTGTTCGCGACCAAGAAGGGCTCCTTATCACTAAACGTATGGTTATCCACCATTGATCGTATCTTAGGCTATTTATTAGGGTTTCTATCTTATCATGAATTCCAACATTAGCATTGTTCATGTTGGCCTGTTCCTATTCTTGTCGTACACAGGCATGGCACAAATAGAAGGTGATGTAACCGGAGATAATTTTGTAGATGCATCGGATTACTTCACGCTTAAGAAGATAGCTATTGGCAGCAAAGAGCCCACAAGAACATCAGATTTGAATCATGATGGAAAAGTAAACGTCCTGGATCTTCTCATTCTGGAGAATTACATTTATAAAAACGGCCCCGACCCTCCTGGCGGCAATCCTAAACTGACCAAATACCCAGTTACACTCATTCCCGGAAAGGTCGACCCTGCTAAGAAGACCATAGAGATCCTCATCCAAAACAAGGAGTTAATTGGTGCATTTCAATTTGACCTTTTGGGCTTGGGAAATATTGAGGCTATAAAAGGTGGAAGTGCCATCTCCCATGACCTTACCGTCTCCTTTTCTGGAACAAGAATCATGGGAATACTGGATAAAGGCCGCGCACTTCCATCCGGTGAAGCACTGCTGTTGGAAGTTCGTTTTAGCAGTGATAATTTTGAAAAAGCGTGCATAACCCAACCCCTCGTTTTAACTCCTGAAGCAGCAACGTTTGAGATCATATTAGGTGAATGTATTGCGGAAAGCGCCACCATGAAGGGCCTCTCCAAATTGGAATCGCTTTTGGTCAATGGAGTGAGCTCTGATCCCGATGCCGACATTAATCATGATGGTTATACGGACATCAGCGACCTGGTATATCTGGAAAATTTTTTACTCCGGGACGGACCACCGCCACCAGGAAACGATGAAAAGCTGAGCAAAAAGTTAAGGCTTCAAATAGAGAGTGTCGATTTGGATGCAAAAAAGATGAGCATTTATGCCAGCTATTCTAAAACAGTAGCTGGAATTCAGTTTGTACTTGCAGGAGTAGAAAACATCACCGCGGTGAACGCCCCGAAATTAACCGAACATGGGTTTAAAATAGACTATCACAGCAATAGGGTTGTTGCACACATACAGGAAGGCTTTCCGCTTTTTCCTGATAAAGGAATACTGATGGAGATTGAGTACGACAATTCAACACAAGATGAAGCGTGCTTAAACAACCCTATAGTAGTCAATGCCTATGCAGCTACCTACCAGATACTTCTCGGGGAGTGTATTAGCCTTGTAAAAGTAGTTCCGGGCTGTATGGACACCAGCGCAACGAATTATAACCCCCTGGCCAATAAAGAAGATGGAAGCTGTGAATATCCAGCAAAACCTGTTAAACTACCCAAAGAAAAGAAACCAAAAGTTGAAAAGCCTCCCAAAGAGAAGCCTGCCCGTCAGAAAGGCGGGAAGCCTGAAGCTGCAAAATTACCGAAGAAAAAACCAGACAAAAAGGCCGGCACAACGAAAAAACAGGTCGAGTCAATCTTTGAAATCACAGTGAAAGGACAAGAGACAGCAGAGGTTCCGCAAGCAGAAAAGGAGAAGCCAAAAAAAGGAGAGCACGTGAAAGAGAAGGATGAAAAGAGCAACAAAAGTAAAGTGAAGGAAAAAGTTAAAAAAGAGAAGATAAAGAAGGAAGAGCCCAGGCCTCCTGTTATCATAGATGCCATTAAACAGGGGGTGATCATTCCTTTTCTCACGTCGGAAGAAAGGGAAAAGCTTTCCGAATTAAAGAAGGGATTGATGGTTTATGACACCACGCTGGAACTATATATTTATTATGACGGAAAAACGTGGAAGATAATTGGCCAGGCAAACGATTCTAAAAAAGTATTGAAGAAAGTTCGTGGAACCGGATTATGGAAAAATGGCAGGGAACCCAAGAAAAACAAATAGCCTAAGCTTTCAACTGCGGTATTGAATCCATTATCATATCAGTGGCACCTGTATTTTTACGCACGTATGCTTTGCTCACCTCAGAAGCAATTTTCAATATAAATGGATCTACCAGCAGAAACTGCACTCTTCTTTTAAGACCAGCAAAGTTCGAAATACTAAATGCACCGCCCTCAGAAATCAATTCGCCCGCTTCTTTAAACTTTTCATAATCAGGCCCAAATAAGATAGGATTGCCAAATACCGCCGGTTCGAGAATGTTGTGTAGCCCCGTACCAAATGCTCCTCCCGTATAAACAATGGAAGCGTATCTGTACAAGCTAGACAGCATACCGACATTATCAATTATCAGCACCTTATAATCATCCACGTTAGTTGTGGTTGCCCCTGAATATCGAATCGACGCCACCTGAAGCAGCTTTTGAAGTCTCGCCATATTTGCTTCACTTACCTCATGAGGTGCTATTACATATTTCAAATCAAAATTGCCTTCGTTGATCAGTTGGATCAGACATTCTTCATCTTCCTTCCAGGTGCTGCCGGCAATCAATAGTTTATTACCTACTTTAAAGCGCTCTAATATTGGAAATTCCATGGTTTCAACACTGTTGGATTTCACACGGTCGAAGCGCGTATCTCCCGCCACGGTCACTGCTTCTACCCCCACTTCAGATATCTTTGATTTAGATTCCTCATCTTGAACGTATATATGAGAGAACATCCTCAATATATTTACAAAAAAGCTTCCATACCATTTAAAAAACACCTGATCTTCCCTGAATATAGCTGACACACAGTAGAGGGGAATGTCTCTTTGGCTCACTGCCTTTAGGTGGTGATACCAAAATTCGTATTTCACGAAAAACACCATTTTAGGATTCACAACGTCCACAAAATCCGTTGCATTCTTTGCTGTATCCTTTGGTAGATAACAAACATAATCGGCCTGTGCATAGCTCTTTCTAACCTCGTAACCAGATGGTGAAAAGAAAGAAATCAAAATCTTATACTGAGGAAAGTCAGCTTTTATTCGCTCTATAATTGGCCTGCCTTGCTCAAATTCGCCAAGCGATGCACAGTGGAACCAGACAATGTTGTCATCAAGCGAAATCTCCTTTTTTAGCTTATCGACGATACCTTTCCTGCCGGCAATCCACTGCGAAGCTTTCTTATTAAATGGTGCATATACAATTACAGCCAGGTGGTAAAAAAACAAGAAAATGTCATAGATAAACACCATCACTAATAGAAATAATACGCATCGGGCACCTTCTTATAAAGAGGTAGTATCCATGCCGCCTTAAAACCAGTCATAATATCGAGTCTCATTTCATTGTCTTCCTTTCCGGTATCAAAATTAAATCCGCGCCTATTTTTT
>JYMV01019714.1_pt1 | contig 13183 bp, 5 predicted proteins | sample 338911 | NCBI WGS metagenome assembly JYMV01 (sample SAMN03354496, study PRJNA234377) | hydrothermal vent metagenome | biome: Deep sea; feature: Hydrothermal plumes at the Eastern Lau Spreading Center, Western Pacific Ocean; material: Seawater | place: Tonga | collected 2009 | depth 2000 m m | reverse complement strand
ACGTCGACCGGGTCTACGTGACTGGCTTGAGCATGGGCGGGTACGGCAGCTGGGACCTGCTGGCACGGGCCCCCGAGCGGTTTGCCGCAGCGGTGCCCATCTGCGGAGGCGGCGACCCGACCACTGCTGCGAAGATGAAGAACGTCCCGGTGTGGGCCTTCCACGGCGGTGCCGACGGCATTGTGCCGGCGAAGAAGAGCCAGGCGATGGTCGATGCCATCGTCGAGGCGGGCGGCAAGCTGGCCAAACTCACCATCTACCCCGGGGTCGGTCACAACTCCTGGGGTGAGACCTACGCCAACGAGAAGGTCTACCGCTGGCTCCTCTCCCAGCAGAGGAAGAAGCCGGGCAAGGGGGACGGTAGCCGCTGACGGCGGCCGATCACCCTTACTCCTCGGCGGGGATCCGGTTGAGGGTGTAGTAGGCGACGGGATGGAGAAGACCCGCCCCGGCGGCGGAGCGAACCCCGGGCAGGTGGAGCTCGTGGACGTGGCCGATCTCGAGGCCGTCGACGCGCAGCCGGACGCTGCGCCGGTCAGCGGAGACCTCGGCGGCGGTGATCGTCGGCGTGGTCTGGTCGATCTCGGGGCTGCCGTAGAAACGCCAGTAGTGATGGGTGTAGGTGCTCAGCTGGTAAGACGCCGGGTCACCGGCGGTGACTGGATCGATTTCGCCGGTGTAATCGATGACGAAGCCGTCCGGCTTCACCTTCATCTCGAGGACCTCCAGCGGCGTCTTGCCGCTGAAAGAGAGTCTCTGCAGGGCGAAGGGTTCCTGTCCCCGGGTCGGCCAGCCGCGGCTGCAACCGCCGACAAGCAATTTGCCGTTGGTTGACAGCAGCCCGCCGATCAAACCGGTCTTGAACCCCTCGCGGAAGGGGTAGCAGGCGCCCTGGTAGACCCCATCGACCATCTCGAGGGTGGCTCGCATCGCCAGGCTGAGGGTGTAGTCGAGGACGAACAGCTGACCCTGGAAGGGTCCGAAGGCGCCGTCCGATTCATCGAGGAGAATCGCCGAGGCGGACTGCCCCATCTTCTTGTAGGGAAAAACCACCGATGTCGGCACAAGTTGGGGGATCCTCTCGGCATCGATGTGCAGCCGTCCATCTTTGCCGTCGGTTGGTTGCTCCGGTTCCGGTCCCATCCCGGGGGCATCGGTGTACCACGGAAAACTGATGGGGTGGCCGACGAAACCTCCGGGGCGCAGGTGCTTGAGCCCGCAGGCGCCATTCCACGGCCCCTGGTTCTCGGTGTAGAACGCGTCACCACTGGCGTTGAAGCCGACTCCGCCGGGGCTGCGCAGGCCGCTGACGGTGGGGGTGGTGGTGCCATCGGCATTGACCCGCAGACACCAGCCGCGGAAGAGATAGTCAGAGGTGTAGGAGCCAGAGAGGCACAGAGCCACCCAGATGTTGCCGTCGTCATCGAAGCGCGAGCCGTAGGTGAACTCGTGCTCCGAGCCGAAGCCCCAGCTGTCGCTGATCGTCTCGTACAGATCGGCGAAACGGTCACCGTCGGTGTCTGAGATGCGGGTCACTTCCGCCTGCTGGGTGGCGTAGAGGAAGCCATCGCGTCTCGCCAGGCCAAAGACCTCGTGCAGACCGCTGGCAAAGAGGTGGTAGACGGGATCGGGCTCATCATCGAGGAGCCCATCGACAAGCCAGATCTCGCCGCGCCGGGTGCCGATGGCGACCTGGCCCCCATCGAGTTCGAGGAAACTGACCGCCTCGAGGTGGATCGCCGGTGGGATCTCGAGGTCCTCGATCTTCCACCAGCCGCTCTCATCGATGCCGGAGGGAGGGGCGAGGTTCTCCTGTTCGTTCTGCCCGGCAGCGGGCATCGCCGTTGCGGTGAGTACGAAGAAGATGACGAGCGCGAGCCCCTTCTTCATCGCTTCTCCTTTCCCCAGCGATACTCGAGGAGAAAGGCCTTCTCGAGGTCGGCGGAGTTGCCGAAACTCGCCCACGTCTCCCAGTTGCCACCGTTGAGAATCTTCCTCGGTCGATAGGACCCCTCGACGGCGCGAATCTCGAGGCCATCGGCGTAGATGCAGGTGCCGTCATCTCTGACCTCGACGGCAGCCTCATCGCGCAGGCGCATGTAGAAAGAACCTCTCTGGTAGGTCGGCTCCGTCATTATCATCGAAATCCGTCTCTCGAGGTGGCTCTCACCAGCGGTCTCGACGGCGACGATGGTGTCCTCGATCTCCATGAACTCGTTGGCATACATCAGCGTCGGTATCTTTCTGTCGCCGAGGATGTAGCCGATGAAGCGAAAATTCTCGGGACGTTCGCCGATGACGCGCTCGCCTGGCCACGGGCAGGCGACATCGGTGAGGAAGACGATCTCGGGTCCGTGGGGGAAGACGACGACGTCCTTGCCGCGCGGTCGGACGCGGCCCATCCCCTGGACGTTCCAGTGGGCACCGACGTCGAGGAAGTCACCCTTCCAGATCAGGGCGAGGCGCAACTCCTGGGCGTCGAAGGCGTAGTTCAGCCCGCCGGGGAGTCCGACGGCGATCCCCCGGAACCCCGCCTCCCACAGCTTGCCGCGGTAGGTGATCGCCTCGCCGCCGACGATCAGGCGGTTCTGCTTGCGGCTGAGACCCTCGGGGAAGACCGCCTGGCGGCCATCCTCGAGGTAGCGCCACAGCGCCATCACCTGCTGGGCGGGGTCACCGCCGAGGAGTTCTGGCATCAGGCTACGGCCGTCGGGCCACAGCGAAGGCATCTGGGTTCCCGGTCGGAGGGACTCGGGGTCGAGAAGGTAGCGGAAAAACCAGTCGGGGTTGAGCCGCTCGGTCGTCGTCACCAGGTCGTTGGCGCGCAACCCGACTGACTCGCGGCCGTTGAAGTCGTGGCAGAGGATGCACTGCAGGGCTCCGCTGCCCGCCATCTTCCTGCCCGCCTCCCGGGCTTCGCCGCTGTTGTAGGTGAGTTCGGGGAGCGGGCTCTGGCGGCGGTCGAGCTCGATCAGGTCCTCGACGAGGTGCTCTGTCTGGTCGGGATCGAAGCGCGGCATGCGGGCGTGGAGATAGGGGCGGATCTCGGCGCCACCGCTGATGGCAGCGGCGAGAGCCTCGCGGCGCAGCTTGTCACCGACACCGCTGAGGGTCGGGGGGAATCGTCCCTCATCGCCGAGGGCTGGGTCGCTGCCGGTGAAGAAGTCACGGCGGTCCTCGGGGAGGCCGCCGGAGCCGCCGCGCTCGTGGCAGGCGCTGCAGCCGAACGCCTTCATCGTCAGCTCGACCCGTTGGGCTGCCGCCGGCGGGTCTTTCACCTGGCCGAGAAAGGCGAGCGCCCGACCGATCGCCTGGCGCTGCCGGGGATCGAGGGAGTAGCTCGGATGGGGCGGGGCGGGATAGGTCTCCGGCAGGTCGAGGAGCGCCGTCCCCTCCGGAAAGGCATCGGGCTGATGGCAGGTTGCGCAGCCGAGTTGGCGGTAGAGACCCTCCCCCTCGGCGACCCGTTCTTCCCGGGTGACCCAGGGGATCACCGCCTCTGGCTCGCTGTCGGTGAGGGCACTGACCAGGCGATCGGCGTCGATGGGCCCCCGGTCGATCCCCGGCCCCTGCCACTCGAGTAGCAATTGTGCCTCCTCGACCCACTGGAAGTGGTCGACGGCGATGGAGTGCCAGCCGGGCTCGAGGCGCACCGTCGCACTTTCCTCGAGGATCCGCTCTCGCTGCAACTCGCCGGCGAGGTCGATCACCACCTGGTCATCGATGGAGAGCCTGCCGAGGTCGTCGACGGTGAGGTGGAAGCGGTACTCGCCGGCGACGTCGATCCGCAGCCAGCCGGAGAGATGGGTGGTGACATCGCCGCCACTGGCACGTTCAGGCAGGGCGAGGGCATCGGCGAGGCCGGTGAAGCGGGGCCGTGAGCGACCCTCCTCGTCGAGGCTCTTGCGGTGGCCACGGTCGATGGCGAGGTCGAGGGTGCCGATGACCACCGTCTCACGCAGGAGGAAGTGGGCGATGGCGCTCGCCTCGCGGTTGGAGAGCCCGAAGGACGGCATCCGGCCGGAAGGACGGACGTCGTGAGGTCGCTGGAGAAAGCGAGCCAGCTGCGGCTGCGACCAGCTGTCGATGGTGGCGGTGAGGGGCTGCGAGTCCGCTGGCGCCGGCATCCCCTCTGTGAACGGCTCGTGGCAGGCGAGGCAGCCGACCTGGTGGTAGAGGAGCTCCCCCTCAGCGGCTCGGACGCGGTCCGGAGGATGGGGTTGCCACGGTTCAGCGCTGCGCGAGACGAGGAAATCGACGAGAGCGTTGGCAGCATCCTGGCGCTGGTCGGCGGGAAGGCTGGCGAGGAGGTCGGGCATGACGGTGTCGGGGCGGACCTCACCGGGGGCGAGGATGAATCGGCGCAGGTGACGGGGGTCGAGGCGGGAGGCGACGCCGTCGAGGCGTGGGGCGGCTCGCGGGCGCAGCCAGCTGGAGGCGAGGGCAGGGATCTCGTGGCAGGAGACGCAGCCGAGCTCGCCAACGAGGAGCAAGCCTTCGACCGGGACCTCATCGTCGGCGCCGGCTCCGCTGGCGCTGGCGAGGAGGATCAGAAGCGATGTCAGTATCCTCATTGAGCCTGCCGCTGGAGGTCCTGGGGCGTGACTCCTTTGCGATGCTTCAGGTAGCCAAAGGGGGTTGGATCGTATTCGCCGACCAGGTCGACCTTCGACCGGGCAGGAATCTTGTCTTCGAGACCCAGGGTCCAGAAGCAAGCGTTGACCAGCAGACGGCGGGTGCCTGGCCGGGCGAACCCCTGGGAGGTTCCCATCGTCGTCGAGAAGACGCGCTGTTTCTTGCCCCCCTCCAGCTTCCGGGTGCGGACCCAGGCAACGGGCATCATCGGGTCGTTCTTGTCGAAGGTCTTGCCGTCGCGCTCCTCGCTGTCGCAGGGGGGGTCATCGGGGCTCATCCCGGCGAGCACCTGGCCGAGAAGCAGCGGCTTGCAGCCAGCGGGCAGGGGCAGACGAACGGTATAGACATCGGAAGGATCCCAGACGTCGCCATCGGCGATGCCACGTAGGATCGGGTGTCCTTCGGCTCCGGGGGCAGCGATGCCGCGGCCGCTCTGCCAGCCGTGGCCACCGTGATGATCGATCCAGGTCTCGCCCAGAACTTGCCTACCGAAACCACCATCCCATTCGGGGTTACGCCAACTGAACCGGAGGTACTTCTTGTTGTTGCGCAGGTCGAAGGCGTGGGTCGAGGTGCGCAGGCCGATCACCGGCTTGCCGGAGTCGACAAAGTCGACGATGTGTTTCATCTGGTCGTCGGGAAGGTCGCGGAATCGGGTGAAGATCACCATCAGGTCGGCCTCGTCGAGGGATTCCAGTCCCGGGATGTTGTCGAGAGTGCCAGGGTCGATCTCACCCGTCTCTCGGTTGATCGAAAACAGCACAGTACAGCGAAAACCATGGTGCTCGGCGAGGATGCGCGCCAGTTGCGGCATCCCCTCCTCCGACCGGTACTCCTCGTCACCGGTGACAAAGACGACGTGCTTTCCCAGTCCCGGCCCCTTCTTGCCCTGATATTTTAGCCAGGCCTGGCCGTCGGTGGCCGAAGTGAATCCAATGGTGACAAGAAATGACAACAGCATGGCGACGATCTGCATGGTTTCTCCTTATCAGTGAGGGCGACCTTCCGTCGCCATGCTACATCGCTTTCGCCTCCGAGGTCACCCCGATGGGTGGTTGACCCGGGCGGCAATGATGGTGAGTATGTCCCCGGGCTTGAGACGTGACCATGACCTCCGAGAGCATTTGTGCAGGGTGACCAATGCGCTCCCCGCCAGGGCGTCGGCATTTGGCCTTCGTAACCGGGTAAGGAGGATACTGCGCCGCCAGGGCGTTCGGGTTGACGGGGCTCTCCTCCCCTCTCCCGCCATTCCATTTTCCATTTCACCGATTCCCAAGAAATTCAACCTCTACAGCGAGGGAGATACCATGGGTTATTGCGCGCGTTTTTCTGTCTGGTGCTGGGTGGTGATGCTGTGCGTTGTTGCAGCTCCCCTCTTTTCTGCTCCTGCCGATGGCACCGATCGTCGCTGGAGCTACGCCTACGGCGAGAGTCGAGTTTCTCTTCTCGAGGATGCGACCCGCTGCGCAGTAAAGATCGACGCAAATCTGGAAGATGGGCAGGGGTTCCTCGCCAATATCCTGTCGAAGGTGGGAGGATTCGCCCGCCTCGATGAGCGAGATGGGCAGGAATACCCGGGGCTGTGGTTCCCGCGATTCCGCAAGGGAACTCCGGCAGATCTTCGACTGGCCATCATCGAACGCCTCCACCTCGCTCCGGGAGTCGAGTTTGCAGCACCGGTGCTGATCTACGGCGAGGCGATCGCAATTCCGATGCCTGAGATCATCCTGACTTTCGATGCCGATGCTCAGGAGGAAGAGATCCGCGAGATCCTGGCGCAGGATGACCTGCGGTTGATCCGCGAGTTTTCCGCCCTCGATCCCACCTTCCACCTTTCCTTCTTCGGCTCACCGGTCGAATGTTTCGCTCGCTGCGATGAACTCAACGAGCTCGAAGCGGTCTTCGTCGCCGAACCGAACCTGATCTGGGACCTGCCCGAGATGGCCACTCCCAACGACCCGCTCTTCTCCGACCAGTGGGATCTCAGCAACACCGGTCAGACCGGGGGAACGGCTGGCGCCGACATGAACGCTCTGGCGGCGTGGGACATCTCCACAGGCTCGGCCAGCATCGTCATCGCCATCTGCGATGAGGGTGTCGATGTCGACCACCCCGACCTGATCGGAAACATCGTCGCCGGTCACGATTCGGTGACCGCCGACAGCAACCCCCCGTCGACCCCCGGCGATGCCGGCGGCAACGATGCTCACGGCACCTGCTGTGCAGGGATCGCTTCGGCCTCGGGCAACAACGGCATAGGCGTCTCCGGGGTCAACTGGAACGCCAAGATCATGCCTGTGCGTCTCGGCTTCGGGAACTACTGGACAGCGACCAGCTGGATCATCGATGCCATCACCTGGGCGACCGACAACGGCGCCGATGTCCAGTCGCACTCGTGGGGTGGTGGGGGTGCCAGCACCTCCATCGAGAACGCCTTCACCTACGCCGCAACCAGCGGACGGGGCGGACTCGGAATCGCCTGTTTCTGTGCCTCCGGGAACGAAAACTCCGCGGTCAGTTACCCGGCGAAGTACGCCGGAACCATCGCCGTCGGTGCCACCAGCCCCTGCGATGAGCGCAAGAGCCCGTCGAGTTGCGATGGTGAGACCTGGTGGGGGAGCAACTATGGCCCCGAGCTCGACATCGTCGCTCCCGGTCCCCTCGTCACCACCACCGACATCGCCGGCAGCGCCGGATACACCTCCAGCGACTACATCCCCAATTTCAACGGCACCTCCTCGGCGACTCCTCATGCCGCCGGCGCCGGAGGTTTGTTGCTGTCGGTCGCTCCAGGCCTGACCGCCGCTCAGGTGCGCGAATACATGCGCACCACCAGCGATGACCAGGTCGGACCCGGCAGCGAGGACACCCCGGGCTTCGACAACTACATGGGCTACGGCCGCGTCAACCTCGAGAGCCTGCTGCTCGCCGTCGGCAGCACCATCGGTGCGCCGACCAATCTCAGCTGCAGCGAGTCCGGCGGCGACGTGACCCTCAGCTGGACCAACGGCGACAGTTACACCAGCATCAGCGTCAGCCGCGATAGCAGCGTAATCGCCACTCTCGCCGGCAGTTCCACCTCCTATGTCGATGCTGGCCCGAGCGCCGGCTCGCACTCCTACGCGGTGCGAGGCCACTCCGGCAGCAGCAACAGTCCATCGGCGTCATGCTCCGTCTTCATCACCGGTGGTGCGACCGACATCGTCTGGGCGGCATCCGGCGCCGCCGGCACCGTTGACGGCAGTCAGGCCCTCGTCGATGCCCTGACCGCCAACGGCCGCAACCCGCTTCTGATCACCTCCCTCGACGCCGTTCCCAGCCTCGATACTTTCGAGACGGTGTGGGTCGCCCTGGGAATCTATCCCAGCAACCACGTGCTCACCTCGAGCGAGGGCTCAACACTCGATACCTACGTCAGTAACGGCACCGGTGGCTCCTTCCTCTACATGGAGGGGGGCGACACCTGGGCCTACGACGTGGCAACTGCGGTGCACGCGCGCTTTGGCATCAACGGTCTCTCCGACGGCACCGGTGACCTGTCGACGGTCGCCGGCGTTGCCGGCAGCGGTTGCGATCTTTCTGGCGGTTCCTGGTCCTACAGCGGTGAAAACTCCTGGATCGACCACCTCGGCGCCACCGGCGGCAGCGTGGTTTCCCTCAGCAGCACCTCACCTTCCTACGACGTCGGAATCTTCAACGATGCCAGCAGTTATCGCACCTTCGGCACTTCTTTCGAAATCGGAGGCCTCACCAACGGGACCTCGACCCAGGCAGATCTTGTCGGTGCCATCGTGGAGTGCTTCTCCGGTGTCGCTCCGCCACCGCCACCGGCGATTCCCACCGCCGATTTCTCGGCCACACCGACCAGCGGCAACACCCCGTTGGCAGTGGCTTTCGATGATCTTTCCAGCGGCACCATCGACAGTTACTCGTGGAACTTCGGGGATGGCGGAAGCTCAACGTCGCAGAGTCCGTCACACACCTACATCGCGGCGGGCAGTTACAACGTCACTTTGACGGTGAGCAACGTCAGCGGCAGCGATACAGCGACCTGTAGCGGTTGCATCACCGTCACCGATCCCCCGCCGGGGGTTCCCACAGCTGACTTCACGGCCACCCCGACAAGCGGTAACCATCCGCTGGCGGTGGCATTTAACGATGCCTCGAACGGCACCGTCGACAGTTACGCCTGGGACTTCGGCGACGGTGGTAGTTCCGCCGCTCAGAATCCGTTCCACACCTATACCGCGGCGGGCAGTTACACCGTGACTCTGACGGTGAGCAACGTCAGCGGCAGCGACACCGCGACCTGCGGCGCCTGTATCACCGTTTCCGATCCTCCGCCGCCAGCGCCGACCGCCGACTTCACCGCGACTCCGACCAGTGGTGAGACTCCGCTGACGGTGGCCTTCACCGATGCCTCCAGCGGCATTGTCGACAGTTACGCCTGGGACTTCGGCGATGGCGGAAGTTCTTCGGCGCAGAGCCCGCCTCACACCCACACCGCGGCGGGCAGTTACGACGTCTCTCTGACCGTTTCCAACACCGGTGGCAGCGATACAAACACCTGCGTTGGCTGCATCGTGGTTACCGACCCGCCGCCTCCTCCTCCGGAAGTACCGACCGCCAATTTCTCGGCGACGCCGACCAGCGGCGACACGACGCTGGCGGTTGACTTCAACGACGACTCGACGGGCACCATTGACGACTACGCCTGGACCTTCGGCGACGGTGGCACATCGTCGGCGCAGAACCCGTCTCACATCTACACCTTGGCGGGAAGTTACACCGTGACCCTGACGGTGAGCAACGTCAGCGGCAGCGACACCATGACCTGCAGCGGCTGCATCGCCGTCAGCGATCCTCCGCCGCCGATTCCCTTCGCCGATTTCACGGCAACTCCGATCAGCGGCGATACTCCTCTGGCGGTGGTCTTCACCGATGCTTCCAGCGGCATCGTCGACAGTTACGCCTGGGACTTCGGTGACGGGGGTAGTTCGTCGTCGCAGAACACGTCTCACACCTACACCATGGCGGGCAGTTACACCGTTACTCTGACGGTGAGTAACATCAGCGGCAGCGACACGGCGATCTGCGGTGCTTGCATCACCGTATCCGATCCGCTGCCACCAGCGCCGATTGCCAACTTCATGGCCAACCCGATGTTTGGCGAGGCTCCGCTGGTCGTGGACTTTTTCGACGCCTCGAGCGGCACCGTCGACAGCTACGCCTGGGACTTCGGCGACGGCGATAGTTCGTCGGCGCAGAACCCGTCCCACACCTACACCGCGGCGGGCAACTACACCGTGTCCCTGACCGTTTTCAACGCCGGCGGAAACGACACCGCGACCTGCTCGGCATGCATCACCGTCACCGATCCCTTGCCACCCCCGCCGATCGCTGATTTCTTCGCGGTTCCAGTGGCTGGGGAGGTTCCCCTGGAGGTGTTCTTCTTCGACGCCTCGACCGGCATCATCGACAATCACGCCTGGGATTTCGGTGATGGTGGCACCTCCACGGCGTCGACCCCGACTCACACCTACACCGCGGCGGGAACCTACGACGTGGTGTTGACCGTCTCCAACGCCGGAGGCAGCGACACAGCGATTTGCTTCGCTTGTGTCATGGTCACCGATCCGCCACCGCCACCGCCGCCGAGTGGTCCGTTGCTGTATCTTTCCTTCAAGAACAACACCAGCGTTCCTGGCGTTGGCACCGTCAGAGATGAGGACATCGTCAGCTACGATTACTTCACAGATGAGTGGGCGCTGTTCATCGATGGTTCTGACATTGGCCTCGGCGGGACTGACATCGACGCCTTCAGCGTTCGCGCCGATGGCTCGGTGGTGATTTCGTTCAACAGCGGTTCGTTCAGTGTCCAGGGTCTGACTGGTGGTCCCAACGGAACCACCGTTGATGACAGCGACTTGATTCTGTTCACTCCGACATCGACCGGTACCAACACCAACGGCAGCCTCGCGTTCCTTTTCGATGGGTCGGACATCAGCCTGACAAAGAACGGCGAGGACATCGACGGCATCTGCTGGCTCGATGACGGCACCATCCTGTTTTCCACCCAGGGCACTGCCCGCGGCGATGGGCCCGTTGCCCGGGATGAGGACATCGTTCTCTTCACTCCGACTTCTCTCGGCAGCACAACCAGTGGCAGCTGGGAGATGGTCTTCGACGGCAGCGACGTCGGTTACGGCGACAGTTCAAACGACGATATCGATGGATTCAGCCTCGACTTCGACGGCACGATGCTGGTCACAACCATCGGCTCTGCCCTCGTTCTCGGCACCACCGCTAACGATGAAGACATCTTGAGGTTCACAGGGACCTACGGCACGACGACTTCTGGGACCTCGAGTCTGGAGTTCGACCTGTCGACGCTGGGGATCAGCACCAGCGAGGACGTCGACGGCGTTTCGATCCGCTGAGGGGGCAGGGTCTCTCTGCTGCTGTTGCGGCCTCCCGCACCTCTGGGGTGCGGGGGGCCGCTGCTGGCTCCCGGCACTCTTCCCCGGCAGACTTCCAGCCCCACTTCCTGATACGCAACAGGCGACGGCCGAATGGCTTGTGGCATCTTGTAGACCTGGCGTGCGGAGGTTACGGTTCCCCGTGCCGGGATCGGTCGGTACCGATCCGGAACCAGCATCCTGGACCTCTGGGAGCCCGATGCCGACTGGGACCACAACTCACGATCCGGCCACCAGCGAGATCATCGATCGCTGGATCGATGAACCCGTCCCCTTCCTGGCGATCCTCCACGACATCCAGGAGAGATGGGGTTACCTCCCCGAGGCAGCGCTGCTCACCGTCTCCGCTCGGCTGCAGATCCCCATCAGCGAGCTGTACGGCACCGTCACCTTCTACCACTACTTCCGCCTCGAGGAGCCGGTCGGCCCCCCTGACATCTTCCTGTGCGAGAGTTCCGCCTGCTGCATGCACGACATCGATCTGCTCGAGAAGGAGCTGGCGGACGCCGATCTCGGAGTCCCACACTCCGGCACCGTGCGCAGAATCCCCTGTCCCGGGCGTTGCGACGATGCTGCCCCCATCTTCATCGGTGATAAGGTGTTCACTCACGCTGCTCCCGGAGCCCTCGACGGCATCTCTCCTGCGGAGATGCCTTTACCGCCGGAGACGGGGGTCGAGGAGTGCCTCTTCGAGAATATTCGCGACGGCATCGAATCTCTTGCTGATTACAAGAAAAAGGGTGGATACGCCTCGCTCGAGATGGCAGCCACCGACCCGGAAAAACTGATCGCAGAGATCCGGGAGAGTGGTCTCACCGGTCGAGGTGGTGCCGGCTTCCCCACCGGCGTGAAGTGGAAGGCGGTGCGCGACGAGTCGCGCGGCCCGAAGGCGATCATCTGCAACGCCGATGAGGGCGAGGTCGGCTGCTTCAAGGACCGTCTCCTCCTCGCTCGGAACCCCCATGGGGTGATCGAGGGGATGATCTGCTCTGCGCTGGTGACCGGCGCCGAGGTCGGCATCGTCTACCTGCGCTGGGAATACCCCGAGATCCTCCATTCGCTGCAGCTGGCCATCGACGAGGCAAGGAGCGCCGGCTTCATCGGCGACGACGTCGCCGGCAGCGGCCACGCCTTCAATCTGGTGATCCGCCGCGGGGCAGGGGCCTACATCTGCGGGGAGGAGACCTCGCTCCTCAACTCACTCGAGGGGAAACACCCCTTCCCGATGGATAAGCCGCCCTTTCCCACCACCCACGGCCTCTTTCGGTTGCCGACGGTGATCAACAACGTCGAGACCTTCGCGGCAGTGCCGCCGATCGCCGCCCGGGGAGGCGAGTGGTATCGCTCCCTCGGGATCGGCGAAAACGCCGGCACGCGGATCTTCTCCGTTTCGGGTGACGTCCAGCGCCCTGGGAATTACGAGCTTCCTGTCGGCACGCCGCTGCGAACCCTCCTCGAAGAGCACGCCGGCGGCGCTCGCGATGGCCATACCATCAAAGGCGTGACGATGGCCGGCATCAGCGGTGGCTTCGTCGGCGCCGAGGATCTCGATGTCCCCCTCGATCCGCCATCCCTGGAGGCCCTCGGTGGGATGCTGGGTGCGGGCGGGATCGTCGTCTATGACGACAGTCGGTGCATGATTCAGGCCGCACGGGCAAGCATGCACTTTCTCGCCCACGAGTCGTGTGGAAAGTGCTTCCCGTGCCGCATCGGCACGACACGGGCGACCGAGATCCTCGACGAGATGTGCTCTCATGCCGCTGGCAACGGCGAGGTTCGTCTTGACCCGCTCGGAGAGATGACCGACATCGACGAGGTGCTGGCAGAAACGAGCGCCTGCGGACTTGGCCTGGCGGCGCCCTTTGTCACAAGAATGCTGAGAAAATACTGGCCCGAAGAGGTCGAGGCCCATCTCGCTGGGCGCTGTCCCAGCGGGGCTTGCCAGGGGAATGTTCGATGAGCGAAATCAACACCGTCACCATCGATGATCAGCGAGCTGTACGGCACCGTCACCTTCTACCACTACTTCCGCCTCGAGGAGCCGGTCGGCCCCCCTGACATCTTCCTGG
>JYMV01020347.1_pt1 | contig 13190 bp, 13 predicted proteins | sample 338911 | NCBI WGS metagenome assembly JYMV01 (sample SAMN03354496, study PRJNA234377) | hydrothermal vent metagenome | biome: Deep sea; feature: Hydrothermal plumes at the Eastern Lau Spreading Center, Western Pacific Ocean; material: Seawater | place: Tonga | collected 2009 | depth 2000 m m | reverse complement strand
GTTTGCGAAAGTAGGGATGCACTTCTGGGATGCCCAGGCAGATGAAGCTGGTTTTGGGATGCTTGCGTCAGAAGATGGATCTGATCTGTTGTTTGGTTTTGGCGCGGATTATAAGGCGAATGATTCGGTTAGTGTGGGCGCAAGATACACGCGCTACAATTTCGATTTTGATTCGGAAACCTCCTCGGATGTTTCGATATTTTCTGTTAACGTAGCATTCCGGCTTAAGTAAAAACTGAAACGAAGTTTTGCTGCGGCCTTCGTTTATCGTTGGCCGCCAGTTTGAGCATTGTTATACCTTTTCTTCAAACTTTACTGGCTCAGATTCATTGGTTTTAATGACGACGGTGCCGGCTAATTTGTCATGCCAACCCTGTTTCTTTTTATCTATACCGAGCTAGTCAGCTTCATGCCATCCTCTAATCACAAGTCATCGATCCATTGCGGATGATCGATGAACTTGTTCCGCGTACCCTGCAATTCCTCGATTCGGTTATTTCGCCTAAATTCATGACAACTCGGCGGATCATTTCGATTCCATTCCTTCATCAAATCAACCATATCATCAGGATATGGGCAACTGGAAGCTGACTATTTGCAATCCTTGGGCGTTCCACCAATGTCACACGATAAGTTACCTGATGTAGTTGTATACGACGAAGACCGGCAATGGCTATTTCTGATTGAAGCCGTTACAAGTCACGGCCCAGTTTCCCCGAAGCGATGGATAGAATTGGAGGAAGCATTCAAAGATTGCAAAGTTGGTCTAGTTTATGTGACCGCGTTTCCAGATCGCTGTGAATTTAGAAAGAATGCGGCTGACGTAGCTTGGGAAACTGAGGTTTGGATTGCTGACAATCCTGACCACATGATTCATTTCAATGGAGATAGATTTTTAGGCCCTCACAACAGAAAAGATCGATGACAGACCTACGCCGTAGGTAGGAATCACGTAGAGTTATATTGCAACGAAGGCCTCATTATTAGCCACAAGCTGTGGTCGAAACCTATCCGAGCGAAAAACCTAATCTCGGAAAATTTGGCATACCAAATATCAGTGCAATCATCGTTTCGAAGTTATCTAGCAGGCTAATGACGGCAGGCACACCACTGAGCACGATAGAAAGCGTCTACATAACGTCTACATGCAACAATAGAAATTTACGGTGCAGGGTCGTATTTCTTACAAGTCTTTGTATTATATGGTGCCCGGGGCCGGAATCGAACCGGCACGATCTAACGATCGAGAGATTTTAAGTCTCTTGTGTCTACCAGTTTCACCACCCGGGCAGATGGCCTTGGACAGGCCACGCGTAAAATACCATTGGCGAGAGGAAACCTCCACCCACTAGGATGGGGTCGTCACAGCCAGTTCAGCGTCACCGGTGATTGTTTCGACGACCACGATAGTGGATCCGAACCGGGCGTTCAACGGGATGCACCCTGCCCTATTCCTGCATAAATCGTTCATAATCTCCATCTCCCCTTAGACCCAGACCAACTAATGAACGTGCATCTCCCTCTGTTTATACACGGCTTCCCACGCTATTTGCAGGTGACAATCGTGCCAGCCATCATCATTGAGAATATAATCAATGACTTGCATTGTTTATCAAGACTTTAGTGGATATAAAATGGATGAGATTTAACCACCCATGTGTACGCGATCTCGCGTGGGCGCTCGGCGCTCCGCCACTGCTCGAATATCGTGGCGTGGCTCCCTATTGGCCAGACCAGAGCTGGTATGTCGATGTCATCAACGACTTTGCTAACCCTCTACACGAACTGGATAGCGACCCATCTCCGCTGCTAGATTTTATCGCGACACGCCAAAGCCGCCGACTCGGGATCTATTTTGAGTCCCTATGGCTGTATTGGTTGCAGCACAATGCTCGCTATCAACTATTGCACGCCAACCTCGCGGTACACGCCGGCGGCAAGACACTTGGGGAGTTCGATTTTATTGTACGAGATCGCGACACCGACCAAACTCTGCACTGGGAGGTCGCGGTCAAATTTTACCTCGGCATTGGCGATACCGAACAACCAGTCAACTGGTGGGGTCCACAACGCCGCGATCGTCTCGATATCAAACTGGATCACCTGTTGAGCCATCAGATCCGGTTGTCACAACTACCTGAGGCTCGTGATCAGTTGCAGGCCCTCGGCATTCACATTGATGAGCGCTGGGTTATATTAAAAGGTCGATTGTTCTACCCCGCCGGTATCGATGCCCTACCGCCGCTCGACAGTCATGTCGAACATCAGCGCGGCTTCTGGCTTCCCGAAAGCGAATTGCACAAGCTTCCTGACAATGCAAATGCAACATGGAAACTGTTAGATCGCAGTGAATGGTTTGCTCCAGTAGCGGAAGACGCGAGTTCCAAGCTCATCCCGTCCGCACAATTGAACGGTATGTTGTTTGAAGTGCTCGCCGGCCAACCCATCTGCATCGCACGGATCGAAAACGGCATCGAGACCGCTCGCGGGTTTTTGGTGCCCGATGACTGGAGTAACCATTCCGCAATATAGTAACTTCGTAGAGTCCAATGCCTGAAAACGCGCCCGCGCTAATTGATCAAACACGGATCAAGTACCCGTGGATTGGATCTGGAACCGTGTCAGCAGATCGCTGAGTGCCTGTTCTCGTTGTTGACGCAAGGCACAGGACTTGGACGCCTCTACTGCCTGGTCGATACCCTGAGTTTGCTCGCTTATGGATCCGGTTATGTGGGAGAGACTGACATTGGCCTCACCGAAGGCGGTAACCACCTCATTCATGCTCGTCACAATCTGCGACACCATAGCGGGCCATACTCAACCTTTTGCCCGCTATCAATAACCAGCGTCTTGCTCTGACTCGCCGCTTCGCTACTGCGCTGCGCGAGGTTTCTAACCTCTGTGGCGACTACTGCAAAGCCTCGTCCTCGTTCACCTGCCCTCGCGGTCTCCGACAGGCGATAGGGTTTTTGTATGTTATCGACGTTCAACTTAAAAGTGGCCGACAGTTCTTCAATTACCGCGGCTGTTTGCTCAAGGTCATCGGCCTAGGCATTGGTATTAACCGCCAGCTTCTGGTTACTCGCGACCAATGTCGCCGAGACCGCAGCCAGGCATAGACAGGACGCGATGAGGCCTTCCACAGCAATTTCTTGAAATTCATTTGCTTAACCGCCCGCTTGTTTATATATCCCCTGTCTGTCTATCGCCTAGCCTTTGCGGTTGTTTAGCCCGTAGATTCACCTGTTTTTTTTATGAATCATACTGCGGCATTCTCGTCGATCGAGATGGTATCATCATGAAATTAAGCTTGTTTTTTTGTTGTGGATCGTTATATGAGTAAACCCACCAACGATTGCGGATGCGACCGAGACTCGGGCGACCTTATTTCGGTCGATCGGGCCATGGAGTTATTGCTTGGCGCGGCGCGCCCACTAAGGGTAACGGAGTCGGTTGATACCATTTCCAGCCTGAATCGCGTACTAGCAGCTTCCTGTATATCCGCGGTTAACGTCCCACCAATGGACAATAGTGCGATGGATGGTTACGCGCTTAGGGTGAGTGACGTAGGCGATGCCGATGCCGGATTACCAGTTTCGCAACGGATTTGTGCGGGCGATACCGCAGATCCTCTGCAACCCGGTACGGTTGCGCGGATTTTCACTGGCGCTCCAGTTCCCGCCGGTGCGGATGCCGTGATCATGCAGGAGCAAGCCGAAGTCACTGACGACAAGGTTTGTTTTACCAACCCAGCAACCATTGGCCAAAACATCCGCCGATCCGGCGAAGACGTCGCCGTGGGGGACGAGATCCTTACCGTGGGTACGCGTCTTCGCGGGCAGGAAATGGGGCTGGCCGCCTCCATTGGCCTTCTTGGTCTCGAGGTATATAGAAAGCTCAAGGTTGGTATTTTTTTTACCGGCGATGAACTTAGCGAACCGGGACAGGAGCTGGCGCCGGGTAAAATATACGACTCCAATCGCTTTACCCTGCACGGGCTTCTCTCGGCTCTCGGCTGTGAGATCATTGATCTCGGTATCGTCGAAGACACGCTTGATGCAACCCGAACGGGCTTACAGGCTGCCTCCGATCAAGCGGATTTAGTGGTCACCAGCGGCGGTGTGTCGGTCGGCGAGGAGGATTACGTTCGCATTGCGTTGGAGGAACTCGGCGAACTGACTATGTGGCGAATCGCGATGAAGCCCGGTAAGCCACTGGCCTTTGGCCATGTAGGCGAAACACCGTTCATCGGGCTACCGGGTAATCCCGTCTCGGTGTTCGCCACGTTTAATCTGTTCGCGACACCTTTTATAAAGAAGATGCAGGGCATGGCAAACTACCTGACTGCCCCGATTCCCGTGATTGCCGGATTCGATTGGCCAAGAGAGGGAAATCGCCAGGAATATCTACGCGTAAAACTGGAGATCACAACCGATGGACAGCGCCGCGCGCAGGCCTATCCGCATCAAGGGTCGGGGGTTTTGACCTCAACCAGTTGGGCCGATGGTTTCATCGTTGTCTCTATTGGTGAGACGTTTAAGCAAGGCGACCTCGTCAACTACCTGCCGTTCTCGGAGTTTCGTTAAGCGTTCGCTGCGTTTAGATACCCATCCCCCCGTTCCGGGATGACGGATCATTCCACGCACACCAGAAGTTTCGGAATCGCGTCAAGCCCAATGCCAACGACAGCATTTTGGGAGAACTGATGAGCAAGCCGCTGGCCGCCATCACCATCCAAGCCAAGGACGAGAAGACTCGCTTCCCCCGGCCATTCCCCATCCGGGTTCGTGCCAAACCCGGGGATCCAAACCAGACCCATTGCCTCAACGGTTTGGTTAAGCTTATTTTCCGCCTCTGCGTTTTCGGCCGATGAACATTGCCGGCTAAAGGGATTCCACGCAGTAATATAAACCGAGTGCTCAACATCATAGCGCGCGTGACAACTTACAAGGTCTGGGCTATACACACCGATTCGCAGGACAAAAGACCCGGCAGGATCATCAACCCGGTAATGTGTCGCTTGATACGCCTCGATCAATTCAGGCGCGAGCTTTCCTGATTCAAACAATTGTTTTATCCCCTCGTATGTTTTCATCAAACCCTCAACCCGGCTAAATGCCAACGGGCTCAGGTAGAAGACCTGCCCCATCCGTGGCCTCACAAGCCAGATATCACGACTGACTGTTCCGTTACTGGAATTATCCGCTATTATTGATATAGCGCCACAGAACAAATAGGGAGGGACTCTAAATGCTGCCTGGCCCCGATCAAATTATCGCCTGCCCGAACTGTCAGGGGTTGGCGAAACACGGGACGCTGCGCTCCGGCTACATCTTCGGTGCACGCACATGGACTGATGGCAAACGGGATCTACCCATGCTCCCCCAACCCTCCTCGGTTGTGAAATGTCTCCATTGCAATGAGTTTTATTGGCGAAAGAACGCTGAAAAAATCGGTTTGTTACCCGTTGCCGAGGAACATGATGACGTTGATCCCGACTGGAAACAGGCCGTTGATGTCAGTGAACCCAGTGAAGACGAGTACTACCAGGCCATTGAGCGTGGGCTGGCGACCACAACCGAAGAGGAGAAAAACCTGCGGATCCTTGCGTGGTGGCGACGAAATGATGCGCATCGGGAACAGATGGAGTATCTCGTTGAGGATGAACCGGAGACCCCGAGTCTCTGGATAAAAGGACTGCAGCACCTAACCAATTTACTGGGTTCAGACAAGAATCGTGACATCCAGTTATCTCAACCACCAACCACGCCTGAAACGCCTATCGATGACGACAGCGATGATTTATCCGATGCGCCCGGACCTTGGCAGGATAATCTGCGGGCACTGGCCGAGATCCTGGTCCCCGAAGATGATAGTGACCGTTTGATGAAAGCGGAGTTGTTTCGTCAGCTCGGCGATTTTGAATCCGCCATGGCGATGCTGGATGGCATTGAATCCGACGAGGTTGAAAGGATTGTTGGCCAGCTTCAGTCCTTGTGTGATGCCCAGAATACTCGGGTAAAGCAACTGAACCTTGATGGATGAGTCTTGAGCGAGCCTCTCACACGGAGTCCCTTCACACTAGGCTATGGTTCATCATCTCGGGGTAGAACCAGCCACAGAACAACGCTAGTTGATACGTTTAAATCAGTCATCCTCGTCATCCAATTCCTCGCGACTTGGCGTAACCATACTCACCTTGTCACGACACACCTTCATCTGCTCTGAACCGAAATAAGCTTTATCAACAATTGGCTTTGAGAACGGAATCACTTTAGTCGGGTCCTTTATCCATAAATCAAGCATTACCTCATCAGGCAATGGTACAAAGCACTTCATGGGAGCACCTCACCTAGGGTTACGAAGGGAAGAGATGTTTCCTCGGGAATGACAATCTCTATTCGAACTCGTCGATCATATCCATAGCTAGCGCCATCTCCGATCTTGGTTACCGGCTCCGACTCCCCTAACGAGACAGTAGTAATTTGGCTGTCTTCGATACCTAGACCAACCAGCTTTTGACGAACCGCTTTAATACGATCCCCTGCAAGGGCGACATTCTCGACGACCGAACCTCGTCGATCAGCATATCCTTTTAGATGAACCCCAAATCCGGGTTGGTTTATCAGAAAACCAGCCAGTTCAGTCAGGCGTTCCTGATAATATTCGGGAACATCCGACTCACCCATCCCAAAATAGACCGCTGTTGAGAGATGCCCCGTGATCGCCTGCTTGAGATCTTCAATTTCTGAATTTTGGTGTAGGTTTGGTAACGTCGCCGTCCGTCCTACTTGTACGACCTGGATCGCATTCGATTGCCCAAGTCGGGCTAGATTTTTCTTGAGACGAACGATTTCCTCGTCGCTCACTGCAAGCTTATGCGTCAATGACTGGCCGTGTGTGAAGGCACCTCCTATTGTCATGCCCACCACGACGCCTAATGGACCGCCCACTGCTCCACCCAACACCGAGCCAATTCCAATGCCCCACATCATCGGATCCGAGACATTGGATTGATTTACCGTATCGTCCGCATGGACGACCTGTGTCAGACTCATTGCTGATATAACCAATAGTAACGTTCGTATTTTCATGACTATCTCCGTTAGTATTCCAGTGTCATCGTCCCTGATGACGACGCTTCGCACGATGCGTAAGCGTTCCCTATCGCACTGGATTGATCGTGGTTGTATTTAACTCCGTCAGATGCCATCACGTAATGAAGCTTGTGTGGATCGGAATGGAGGAAATATGAAAATGATTCATCACTCATCAGATGTAGTCCGGCAAGCCACCCGGTGTTAATCGATTGACCTCTTCCGCGTAAACTACAAAACGCTGATGGCCTCCCGGTTGGAGTGCGTCAAACGGGTAACAGGTCACTAGTAATAGCGTTTGAACTGATCGATCGTTGGCAATCGTCAACTGGGGTTGATCCGATACACTGATAGAGCGAACTCGATACTCGGTTGCGCCTTCGGCAACTGATAGACGGATCAGATCACCAGGCACGACAAACTGCAGGAACTCAAAATGTGTATCTCGATGACCGCCAAGAATCGTAATACGCGCTGCTGGGGACGAATACGCCGATTTCCCGGGTCCAAATGCCAACACCCGCCCACTGTCGCCCTCAAGGACGACTTGTTTAATCCTCTGCCCTGGCACTTCCAGCAACCCTACGATTGAGGTGTCGGCCCACGGCCAGGGCCGCACCCGCTGCTCGCCATCCAGAGTCCGTTCCCATGCAGATAACAGTAATTCCTGCGCGACCAGCGCCTTGGCGTGTATCCATCCCGCCTGACCAAACTCAACCAGAGAAAGTACAGCGAGCAAGGCCGCCGAGAATTTTAGTCCCAATCGGCGCATGACAACCCCCTCCGTGAAATACGAACAAGCAATAGAGCAAGTGTCATCAACACCAATCCGTATAAGGTTCGTAGAGGGGCGCTGGTGGCGGTCTGTGGCAAGTTGATCCCATAGCCCTGAGTGGACTTGAGGCCTGCCAGAAACTTGGGGTTCAGGTCCTCACTTTTGTTGTGGTGTTCCATCATGCCGCCGGCTCGACGGGGGGTAATATCAACCGCAACGAAGCTGGTGTAGGCACTCATCAACTGATGCCGAATCGCGAGTTCTGTCATGTCGGCTTCAAGTTGTTTCCAATCAGATTCGACATTGGCTTCGCGATGGATCTCTTCGAGTTGATCGAGTTTTATTCTGGCCCATGTTTTGGCAATCCCCTCACGGGAACTCGCAGCATCGATATCGATACTCTGCTCCCAGGCGATGCCATCAATCACGCCAGACAATCTCAGTGGCTGATCGAACGCCTCCCCTGACCACACCGCCACCAACGGGTCGCCCAAATAGAGGTCCGGTAATGGGTTCGGCAATATCTCGATTGTTCCGTGGCTGGATTCAAGCGTTAGATCGGTCACTACGGGCGATGAGAGCCGATCAAGTAATGCGGACATTTTGGCTTCAACCTCAGAGGTGTCCGAGATAAAGGTAAAGGTCCCACGTCCGGCCCTCGCGGCCTTTCTCATGAAATAGGCATTCGGCGCAGGCCCGATTCCGACGGTAAACAGTCGTCGATCATTCAGGCCATCCTGTATTGCGGAGAACAGTGACTCTTCGTCCCCTACACCACCGTCTGTCAAAAACACGACCTGACGAAGATAGTCCCCATGCGGTGGGTTCTTGAATGCCATTTTGATCGCAGGCAGCATATTGGTGCCGCCTTCCGACTTTATTCGGCTAACAGTCCCGATGGCTTCTTCAACATTACTGGGCGTCACAGCAATCGGTGTCGATGATAACGAATGCGCACGATCGCTGAAGGTAATCACATTGAACGTATCACTTGGGCGTAGTGCCTGAATGGCCATCACCACCGCATCTTTCGCATTTTCCAGCGATTCGCCCTGCATTGACCCCGACACGTCGATCACCAGCGTCAAATCCCTTGGAACGGAGTCAAAGGCACTGATCTCAACCCTGGGCGGCATGATCATTAGCAACCCGTAGTCCTCACCGTCAACGGACTCACGATAGACCGCAACGTCTGGGGTTGAGCCAACGGCGCCACTCCATCGCAAAGAGAAGTCCCGCCATTGCGCAACGGCCTCCGAGGTCATGGTCACGCGATATCGTTGCCCCGCTTCCTCAATGTCAATATCGTGAGATGGACTGAGCAATGAGGCCAGACCAAATCCCGGATCCAGATCGATCGAGACTGTAACGGGCCGATCGGCGGAACCATCGCAACTATTGTTGGCCGAGCATTCATCACCAAATCGAGGAGAGATCGATAAGGGAAACAGTAACGAATACGAATCATCTCGGTACTGCAGCGTTTCAATATAGTCGATCTCAACAACGATCCGCTCGCCAGGACCAACATTGGCGATGGCCACCGAAAAGACGTTTGGCCGGTACTGCTCAACTAGGCCGGCGGTCTTACCATCGACGCGGGCCTGCTCATAGGTTTTCTTGGCCTTTTTGCGTTCCTGAATCTGACCCTCAATCACGCGCCCATCGACATAAAGAGTCATGTGGTCGACCGCCGCATTATCCGGCAACGGAAACACGTAAACCGCCTCAGCCCATAACTGTGTATTGTTCAAAAAGGACTGCCGTACATGCACACGATTGACCAACCCGCTAATCTGCATATCCACAGCCGTCCCCAGAGGCATTGTCTCTGAGTAACCTCCACCATCGGCCATCTTGATCCAGATCGAACCGTGGTTGGCATCATGGGGGCCTTTCGCGTCGGCAAACCCATCTACCGGGATGAGTAAAATCACTAGAAACAACACCGCCGGAACCAGAAACCACTTCGTGCGATAGGCTGTCCACAACCCCAACCGTCTGGCTAGATGAACCTGCTTCGCATGCGACAGAAAAGCTATCGAATCTCGATGGGTTGTAGGCGTGTGTAGTGTGCGCATTATTAGCTCCATTCATGGTTGGCCCAGCGATACCGTCCCTGGTAGAACCCACCCAAAAATTCGTGGTAAATCCGTTTAGCGCCGGATTGGCAGACTAATTCTGGTCGAACTGACGAGTAAAGTGCTGGAGCAAAAGTGGAACCGAATGGATATATAATGGAGGCGGCGTCCCGATCGCATAAAATCTTGAACAAGAGGCGTAGAATGACCCGCAGACTCGGGTTCCGCCCATCAGGAGCGCATCAATGGTGCATCAGATTGCGATCGTCGAAGACGACATCGACCAACAGGGAAATTATGCGGATGCATTACAACGGCGTGGCTATGAGACCCTGTGTTATGCGTCTGTCGATGAAGCCATGGCCGGGATCAGCGCCAACCCGCCAAGTCTGGTTCTGCTTGATGTCGTACTCGGCGACCATCCGGATGGCGGCTTTGATATATGCCGCGGTTTACTCAATCAAGGCATCGACACCCCGGTGGTATTCCTGTCTGATCGTACCGAAGAGATTGATCGGGCTTTTGGACTGCGAATCGCGTGGGACTACCTGACCAAGCCCATCTCGCTGACGCTACTCGCGGAGCGCATTGCCAACGTCTTACGTATCAGCACGGCACGCCAGAATAACACCGACCCCATTCCGCCTTGCGCATCGGAGACACCGATTCAGATAGACCGCGATCGATATTACGTCACCTGGCGCGGCAACCGCGTACCGTTAACGCTATCGGAGTGCCGACTACTCGACGCCATCGTTACCGCCGGTCCCGAAGGGATCAGCTACGACAAGCTATGTGGGGTGACCCAGCAAAAGGTCGTGACCAATAACTCGATCAACACGCATATCTTGCATATCCGAAACAAGTTCAAGATGATTGATCCGGACTTTAGCCATATCCAGAACCGACCCGGCTTCGGGTATCGGTGGCTCATCAATTAATGGCGAGAATCAGTATCAAGCGCAAGCTGGTTGTACTTAGCCTGTTTAGCTTGTTGGTGCTCGCCTTGCTGGGCGTGAAGTATTGGCAGGAGATGCGCGACTTTGCCATTTCGGGTCAGATCCATACCCAGCAACTCGCGGCCAAGACCATCGCCGCAACACTCGCCTCACAGCGCAATTTAAGAACGCTGCTCAGTCAAACCGAGAACGCCGATCTTGACCCCCATACCATTGATGTGGGGAACCTGAACGAACCCATCCAAATCGATGGCTTCCTAAGCGACTGGCCTGCATCCGACGGCAACACCGTAACCTTTGGTAACGAGCATATGCTTTGGCCGCCCGTTGTTGATACCTCTCTGGAGACCAAGTTCTCTGTACGGTTCGTCCAGTCGAGCAGCCACCTCTACCTGGCGGTAGCCGTCACCGACGCTCAGGTGGTGTTCCGCAGGCCCACCCATTTGCGTCTCGATAGAAATGATCACCTACGGCTATCAATGGTTGATCAAGACAACATACGCCGGAGAGTAATCGTACTGGCCGAAGGCGAAGGCAACATCGCCAGTTTCTATACCGACGCCGGGTGGGCAAAAGGTATTGATCTAACACCGACGGACAAACAGGTATCTGTGCCCAGCCATCGCACCGGCGTTCAAGGGTTCTGGCGCGAATCGGCGGATGGATATGTGATTGAAATGCGCATTCCGACCACCCACCTGAGCACCACACAGCCGCGGATGCACATTTCGGTCGTCGACATAGATGAGCCTGACCTGACTCAGGCAACCGCGATTATCTCGACCGTGCCAAAAGCACTGGGCGATGTTCTCAATCCGATCGTGCTGCATGCGGCCCAACTTCAACGCGTGATCCAGGATCTTCGCGGAACCTACGCTGGGCTGTGGATCATCGACGCCCGCGGCCGTGCGCGAGCGTTTACCCTGCGATCAGATCCTGACCGCATCCGCCACCGTTCTCTGCTTAACACCGATTGCCAAACCAAGGCGCTCGCCGGGATCGCTGCGATCAATACCCACCGCGATGATCGCGGTCAACTGGAGCAGCTGGTTGCGTGTCACCCGATCATTCAGGACGGTGATGTATTGGGTGCGGTGATTGTTGACGAAACAGGAGACCAGATATTGGTTGACGAACAGGCCCTGCTGATTCGAGCGGCCGTCGTCGTCGGCCTGGCCGTGTTCGTGCTGGTGCTACTGCAGCTGGGGTTCGCCACCCATTTAGCGTCACGAATATCCACCCTGCGGCGCGAGGCGAGCGACTCGATTGACCAGCACGGCCGCATCACTCAGACCCAATTGCAATCAAGCACACCCGCTAACAAATCAGACGAGTTAGATGCGCTATCCAATTCAATCTCGGCATTGCTCAGCAAACAAAGTACCTACACAACCTTTTTGGAGCGAATGCCCCGCACGCTGCGCCATGAGATATCCAACCCACTCAACACGCTGAAAACATCACTGGAGAACCTAGTCGATCAACAACCCTCGCTTGAGACCAACGTCTATGTGCGCAAACTGGAAGCCGGCATCCAGCAGATCAACGTGATTACTCAGCAACTGACCGAGGCCGCAAGTCTTGAGGCGGCGATACAGGAAGACGCGTTGCAACCAATGAATCTGATCCCGTATCTAACCGAATACTTGTCGAACTGGTCGGCGGTCACCGTTGCCTCCATGCCCGATGAGTCGATTTACATCATGGGCAATCCCGTTCGTCTCGCGCAAATGTTCGATAAACTACTCGACAACGCGACCAGTTTTTGCCCGGCGGAGGGTGTGATTCGGGCAAGGATCGAACGGCACGCAACATCAACAACCGTCACTATTGAGAACGATGGACCGCTACTAGCGACGACCGACCCATCTGAGCTATTTTCACCCATGGCCTCGTCACGATCGACCGGTTCCAGTGTCCACTTGGGACTAGGGCTGCATATAGCCGCTCTTATCGCGGAGCGACACGACGCGAGCATTAAGGCAAAAAACCGGGAAGACCAAACCGGTGTGGAATTCCTGGTTACCTTGCCCATCACAAAAACCTGAGAGAGTTTTTTCCGCTGTAGGATGGTTACAATGACGCACGGACACAGCCACCTCTATTAAGTCCGATCGATTAAAATAGATATAATTCAGTTAAATCAGAGGGTTAGTATGGAGGCTGAGGGCGGAATCGAACCGCCGTCCACGGCTTTGCAGGCCGCTTACCTTCCATATGTTTCAATGACTTACAAATATTTTCTCGTTATTTTCAGATAATTTCAGAAAATCAGGGG
>JYMV01017888.1_pt1 | contig 13190 bp, 7 predicted proteins | sample 338911 | NCBI WGS metagenome assembly JYMV01 (sample SAMN03354496, study PRJNA234377) | hydrothermal vent metagenome | biome: Deep sea; feature: Hydrothermal plumes at the Eastern Lau Spreading Center, Western Pacific Ocean; material: Seawater | place: Tonga | collected 2009 | depth 2000 m m | reverse complement strand
ATCTGACCGTTATCATAAGTACTAACTGTTTTACCATTAAATGGTGTCTCTTTGTTCGTTTCAAATTTCAGTCCATCTTTCTCCATAAGATTCTTTTCGTCTATTGGTTTAGAACACCCCACCATCAATACAAGTGAAGTGATTAATAATATTGTTCTTTTCATAAAAACTTTTTTTATGTATACGCTACTTAAATGTGAATTTGCAAATGCAGCGCCAAGTGTAATTCCTAAGATAATCACGATGTTAATAGCACCTGTTACACTGTGGTGATCTAAGGATTCCTGAATCGTCCCTCAATGAATTCCTCCAGACGTCGAGCTTCAGTCAAGAATTCTTCTATACTGAGTTCTTTCAGAAATAATGCGCCGTGGGCGGCTCTTAATCTGGGATGATTGTTCTGGTACCAAAAATCCCTACCCAAAACCAATTGAAGTGTCTGGATCTGTTCAACCCATATTTTTTGAACCAAGTCACAGAATGGTCCGTCAAGTTCATAACTCGGAAATGATGCATTTTTCTGGCTCAAGTAACAGGTGAGAAATGTGTCTCGCAGGGCCGCCATGGAGTTCAACGAAACAGGAACTATGATATCTGCTTCAGCCGCATCGAAGCGGTGCCAAACATTCCTGTATCCCCATATTTTGAGTTCATTCAGGTCTGTTTCTTTACCCCACACCCTAATAGCTTCAGCAATGGCCTGAAGTACCTTGTAATGGGTATCAGGTCCACTCCCTTCAGGATCCAGGGCCAATGTTATAACAGTTGGTTCAATCTCACGGAGCTTATCAAGGATTGGCATAACGTCTCGCTGGCGTTCAGGATCTTCAGTAAAAATATCTCCTTGATAGAATCCTAATCGAAGGTGGCTAATATCCTTTGTCTGTACGCCATAATGAGACCACACCAGATCCTCTTCAAATTCACGGATCATTCCTTTCAGTTGTTGAACTTCCGGTGTGTTTTTTTCACCGTTATAGCAAGTTGACAAATATTTGCCGACCTCATCCAATTTTGTTCTCAGCTTATCTTTAGACTTTAAACAATGAATTTCTACCAAACATCGAACGATTCGATGAGATAAGCCACGTTGAAGCCCTTCACGGTTACTCGCAGCCATTCTATCAAGGTAATGATAAACATCTTTGTCCCACTTATGCTTATAACCGTCATCGAAAAAATTGGGGTATTCAATCATCTGTATTAGTCCATCATCAAATAATTGTTTGGTCGTTTCCAACACATCAATAACGTATTCATTGGTGACAGCAGTGAATCCTGATGTGAGGGTACAGAAATGATGTCTGTTCAGTGGAGATCTAACAAGATGTGCAATAAATGGAAGGTAACCTAGGGCAATATCGTCGTGGTGAGGGCCTGTGTGTAAAAATGACTCATTTTCCCGAATCTCCAGTCCCGCATTGATCTTTTTCACCAATGAGTCCATGACAGATTTTGCTGTATAATCGTTCAAATCAGGAATCAGAGATCCCTTAATCTCTCTGTCAAAATCGCCCAGTGTCAGCCGTGAGCCAAACTTGTTGACCTCGGAGCAAAGATTAATAATGACTCGCTCAGTTTTTTCCTGGTTCCATTCCTTGTTTGTGAGGTCATGCATCTCCACATCCTTCAGTTTGCACGCAGCGCCTTCCGTCAGATAGAATCTCGCATTCACTAACTTCTGCAAAGATGAAGCTGGAAAATCAATATGAGCCTCAGATTCAACCGCATCCTGTACGATTTTTGCCTTAGCTTCTCCCACCGCCATAATAATCGCAATCGCATCGTTGTTTCTTGTGATAGTTTCGAGGCCAATAGTAATGACAAGGCGGTTTTTGGATATCTCTATACCGCCCAGATCAACGGCCGCTGCTGCCTGTGTTTCAAAATTAGTTTCCATGAGCCTAGTAGCGGAGTGATGATCGGAACCACTGATATTGAAAGCAATATGGCCGTCTGGACCGATGCCGCCAATAAAGAAACCTATCCCCCCAATATTACGGATAGCATCCTCATATTCACTACACCACTGATCAACAAGATGGATTGTCCTTTGTTGTATCTCCTCTAATTTTGATTCTGGATCTCTGAATCTGAGTGATAAATCCACATGATAATCCGGAAAAATCTCATTGAGTCCAGCATCAGTTTCTCTAGGTATTTCATTACAATTGATTAAGCAAGCACGGTCTTGATTTAAACCAAAACCGTCTATGTAATAATTCATCACATAATTGTAAAACGAATTATGTTGATCCGGATTAATGGGATAAAATTCATCTATCTGGACAAATCTGAGCCCTTTCAAATTGGGTTTTCTCTTTACTGTAAGTCCCTTCTCATTGAGGATCATTTGAATCTCTTTATTATTCCATTTACGAAGGATTCGTTGTACCCATTTGATGAAATACTCCGGGGTCTTTCCTGTTGGAAGACTGATAACACCTTCTGGATTTTCTGACACCCACTCCAAAAAACGCAGTGCTGTCAATAGACCGAGACTGGGAAAATTGTTTACTGTGATAAACGGTATCCGGGCATATTCATTGGGATAGGATGAGGATTTAAAAAAGAATTTTTCGACAGAGGAGGTAAACACTCAATCTTTCCCGAATATACAGAAGGATGAAATTACCCCTCAACCAACCAGTTTGCAGACTTTAATTTTTCGGTTTCAATACGATCCTTTGAGCTGTAACCGACACTATTTTCTCCTTCGAGTAAAAAAGTGGGAAGAAACCATCAGTCGACCATTCCTGGAAAAGATTATTATAGAACGGGCTTTCAGGATCACCTGATTGACCGGGGTTATTCATTGCAAGTGTCCTGTCCCAATTTTCTGTATCCACAAGAATTCTAAATGAGGCACCAGAAGATTGGTTATTCCGGCCACCCGTATTATTTATGGTATAGCTGTCACCCCCTCTGACCGCGGGTCCTACATTAATAGCTTCCCTCGTTTCACTGTTTACGGCATTACTGAGTGGATGTTTCAGGGTAATATGTTTGTAATCCATCTGACCGTATGTCCACTTGGATGGGTTACGGGTGAACTTTTCTGAAAGGTTTGATACCGCTTTTTCCAACGATGAAAGCAAAAGCTCATCTCTATCGGCAATAGGGTTTTCACCAAAGCGGCCATCCGGTGATTGAATCCAATCGAGAGTCTTTTTCATAGATAGGAAAGAGAAATTTTCTTTTGCTTCATCTGGTACCACTACATCACGGACGGCATTTCTCAATTGTCTCTGCCATGCAATATATATTCCCGATTCTATAGACTGAGGTTCCAGACGGAAATTCCATTCTAGAAGCATCTTTCTCGCTTTTTCGGTAAGCCAGTTTGCTGAAGTAACTCTCTTTAAAAGAGGAACCAGTTCACTAGCCGGAACCGAAAAGTAATCTGTTTGGAGGGCGGCCATATCTGAAAGAGTCACACGGGCATCGTTATCCAATATTTCGTTAATCCGGTTACTTCTGAAAGGATCAGACCACTCCCATGCAATAGCCTCTTTCCGATATGGATAATCCTGATCAGTAAGGTTGCTGTTAGCCGTACCAAAAAATCCCTTTTCAGGGTTGTGGACATGAGGTTTTTTTATAATTTCAAGATATCCGTCCCATTCATAAGATCCATCACCGGGGACAGGAACAAGACCGCTCCAGTTTTGTCGAATAGGTGCGATTCCCACAGCTTGCCACCCTATATTTCCTTCCCGATCCGCCCAGATCATATTTTCACCGGGGATATTGCTGTAGTTACAGGCGTCACGGAACTCATCCCAACTCTGCGCCTGGTTCATCCGTAGTGAAGCAAGATAGGGAGATCCGCCAACATCCATCCAGGCTGAACGAACAGCATACGCTTTATTGTTCTTTTTATCTTCATACACTACGGGTCCGTGACGAGTGTATTTCAATTCAATGGAAACATCCTTCGACCCTTTTACCTTGATCTTCTCTTTGATGGAGGTCATTTCTTCCCAATTATCTTTATATTTGTATTCATTGGGATTGCTGGGATTGGTATCATAGACATACAGGTCTTCACCGTCCGTTCTGAAAACAGTGAGTCCCCAAGCACCATATCCATTATGACCGATAGAAATGCCGGGGATTTCAGGCTCTCCCCCGCCAATTACATTCCACCCGGGTGCATTGAGATGTACTATATATCTTAAAGAGGGGACGGCTTGAACTCGGTGCGGATCGTTAGCCATCATAGGATAACCGCTTGACGACCGTTTGCCGCTGATTATCCAGTTGTTACTTCCGATGGATTCAATATTTTCCTCAGGAATGAATGCGAACTCCGCTGCTTCCGGTATTGTTGAAGTTTTTTCATTATTACGAAATCTTTCGACCACATGTTCAGGCTTAAAGTCAACAGTGCGGCGGAACGCGTTGTAAAGACCCAGAATGTCTTGAGAGAGTAAATCCCCGTTAATTTTAGAATCAAGAGCGATAACCGGTTCACCCCAGGGATGAAACCAGTTTAACTCCTTCACCAGTTCGGGTCCAAATTTAGCAACCTGCCTACCGTATCTGAGTTCACTGACTATATTCCCCAGAAGTCCCTGATGGCGAGAAATAACCACTTCAGACGTCCATTTTTGAGGGCGGATTCCAAGTATGTCGAACTCAATGGGTAACAGATCGCGGTTGATCTGTGTTTGCCTGATATATTCGTTCACACCATCTACATAAGCCGTGATTATTGTGTTACCCCGAGGATGGTAATGAAGCATTTCATCCATGATGTCATGCCTGAATTGGAAGAGTCTTGTGCCGTGGTCTCTTTCAATATCTTGTTTTCCGGTGACTTCGGAAACGGTTCCCGTTGCCTGTAATCGCCATACCTCAAATTGAAAAAGCCGGTCCCTTGCTGCATTAAATCCCTGAGCCAAAAACAGGTCTCTTTCATTCTTTGCATAGATGTGACTGACACCCCAGCGATCCACAAGGATCTCTACATTTTCCTGTAACCCTTTAACTTTGAATTCCAGATCAGATGGTGGTGACTGTGCAACAGCACTGAATGAGACTAAAGCTGAAAGCGAAAGACAATGAATAGACTTCTGTATCATAGTTTTACCAGGCAATGCCATAGTCTTCGCCATGATGACTGGAGCCTCCCCAAAATGAGCCGTGCTCCCAGTCAAAATAGATTGCGTTGATGGGGCCTGAGGTGATGGCCCTTTTTTGTACCTTGTATCCCATCTCTTTAAGCTCCTTCATGACCCATGGCGGGGTCTGTTCTTGAACTATGAGCCTGCCTGTTTCTTTATTATGATCCCCGAATGAGCTATACATCTGATAACTGTTAATATTGGCGGCTTCGGATGCCTCCTGAATATTCATGTCAAATTCAACTATATTGAGGAAAAACTGGAGAAGATTCTGATCTTGCGTATCACCACCCTGTACAGCAAAGGAGAGATAGGGTTTTCCGTTTTTCAAGGCCATGGCTGGTGTCAAGGTTGCCCTGGGCCGTTTACCCGGAGCAATAACATTATATGGGTTTTCTTCTTCACTAAGAACAAAACTTTGGCCTCTTTGACTTAGCCCAATACCGGTTTTCCCAGCGATGACGGTAGGAATCCAGCCGCCGCTGGGGGTGATAGAAACTACCCACCCATCAGTGTCGGTAGTCTGAATGGAAGTGGTACCAGTAAAAAATTCTTTTTCCAAATCGTCAAATCCATAAAGAGCATCGGAAGTTTCTTCTTCTTCCTCTTCCTCCTCACCCCAAGTATCTAAAAGATCTAAATAAGGATTTTTCCCAGACATGAATTTGTAGGGATCCCCGGGTTTTACATCAGGATCATTCTTTACAAGGTTCATTTGTTTTACCCGTGCCGCAGCGTATTCTTTAGAAAGGAGTCCCTTTACCGGTTCCTCAGGTGGGAAATAGGGATCACCGTAATAGAAATCCCTATCAGCAAAAGCGTGGTTCATAGCCTGGTATAAGGTATGTATGTACCGAGATGAGTTATATCCCATTGCCTTAAGATCAAACAATTCAATCATATTTAAAGCTTGAAGCATTACGGGACCCTGCACCCAGGTTGTCAACTTATAAACATCAATCCCCTTATAGTTTGTTGTAACCGGTTCCTCAAGATAAACCTGCCAGTTGGCCAGGTCATTCATGGTTATGAGTCCCCCCTGTTCTTGTGTACTTCGGACGAATTCCTTGGCGATGTCTCCTTTATAAAAGCGGTCGTACGCGTCATAAATGGCATTCTTTCGTGATTTCCCCTTTTTCAGAGCCTTTGCCTCGGCATCAACCAATTTTTGAAGTGTCGCTAATAGATCAAGTTGTTTAAAAACTTCACCTGCACTGGGTGCCTCTCTTTTTTCTCCGTGGTGAACAAGAAAGACATTTTTGGAATAGGGCCACTCCTTGATTCTCTTTTTATGTCTTTCTATGGAATTAGCTGCCTGTGCCTCTATTGGATATCCCTCAGCCATTTCCATGCAAGGTTTGAGTACTTGCGCAAGACTCATGGAACCGTATTCCGCTAGCATTACCATAAGCCCACCAGGGGTACCCGGCGTAACAGCTGAAAGGGGACCGAATTGGGGTGGATACTTCAGATCTTTTTGTTTATAGAATTCAGGGGTAGCTCCTGTAGGAGCAACACCCAGTGCATTCACGCCAATCACCTTTTTAGTTTTCGGATTGTAAATCAATGCCTGGGTCTCTCCTCCCCAGCTTAGGACATCATACATGGTTGCAGTGGCTGCCAGCATGGCACAGGCAGCATCTATGGCATTTCCACCCTGGGAAAAAATGGTTGCACCTGCAGTAGCACCCAACGGTTTTCCTGTAATGGCCATCCAGTGTCGCCCGTGGAGAACCGGTTTTACTGTTCTCTGGGCATGTGTACTTGAAAATAACAAAAGAAGTATAACCAATTTGAAATTCAGCCTTGTCATTTGTCTCACCTCACAAATTTCGAACTTAGTTTGAAAGTCTGTTAGAATGTAACGGAAGAAATAAAAAAGGGCAACATTGTTGCCCTTTTCAATTTTTTGTGATTCAAGTTTGGCTACTCCATAGAAGGCGGGAGGCCCAGAACGTCATTTACGGTCCAGAGATTTATGGCACCTAATTCAAGGTCTCGAATTCCGGACTCGACTTTCTCCCTGTCACCTACTATGACGATAACAAGATTATCAGTATCAATATACTTTTTTGCACTTATCAGAGCCTCATCGACAGACACGTCAAGAATGCCGTCGGTATAGTCGTTGAAGGTTGTGAGAGGCAATTCCATACTTACTAGAGATGCCATTTGGATTGCATAATCACCGATTGTTTCAAAGCGACTGGGATAACCGAGGGCAACATAATTCCCCGCCCGTTTAATTTCTTCTTCAGTGATGTTTTCCCGGATGGAGTTCAGTTCATTCATAAACTCACCAACAGCCTTGTCCGTCGCATCAGTCTGCACAGATGCAGATGCCGTGAAGGGACCTTTATGTTTACCCATGCTAAATCTCGATCCTGCGCCGTACGCATAGCCGTGAGTCTCCCTTAAGTTATTATTCAGGCGTGAGGTGAACGAACCTCCCAGCACAGTATTCATAACTGTGATGGGATAGAAATCTTCTGAATATCGGGAAACAGCTATCCTTCCAATTATGATAATTGACTGAGCGGATCCAGGCTTGTCTACAAGATAAATCGTTCGCGCATTAACTTGCGGTACTTGAGGAATAACAATGGATACATTATCACCGGCAACCCAATTACCAAAATGATTCTCAAGATATTCCTTCATGGTAGCCATATCAATATCACCTGCGACTATGAAGGAGGCATTGTTTGATATATAATGGTCTTTGTGAAAGGACTTAAGATCGAGTATTGAGGTCAATTTGATGTTCGACTCATCTGTCTTCCTACCAAACAAGTGGTCTCCATAAAGTACCTTATTATAGGCAGCCCGAGCGATTGCGTTGGGACTGTCCCTTTCCTGCAGTAAAGATGTGAGGCTTCGGACCTTTAATCTGTTCAACTCACTTTCTGGGAACTCTGGCCTAAGAACAACATCCGCCATGAGAACCATCGCCTCACTGAGCTTCGCCACCGGCACATTCAAAGAGACCGTTGAATTATACCGGCCAGAACCTGTGCTAAGATTACCACCGAGAAAGTCCATGGCGTCTGCCAGTTGAAGAGCATCTTTTCCACCCGCTCCCTCATCAAGCATGGAAGCTGTAAATGAAGCAAGGCCAATCTTATCCTCAGGATCGTGGATTCCTCCTGCATTGACCTGGAGGATTATCTGAACGATGGGGACAGAGTGTTTTTCCATTAGATAGACTGGAATACCGTTGGATAGAACAAAAGTCTGTATCTCCGGCAAAATCAATTTCTTGGGAACGCTGGACTCTGGTGGGCCGCTTCTATCTGGTGCTTCAACAGTTTGTGCTGGTGGGACCTCAACCTTCACAGGCTGACAGGAGAAAATGGCGACAATAAAGAGGAGAATCACTTTTTGAAACACTTTGACCCTTAATCGGCGTATCATTTTGGATGAATCTCCGTAGAATTTTTCGCCGCCATTTCAGGCGCATTTTCAGGAACCACGCTGATTACAACCCGTTTGTCCCATGGTAAGAACCTTTTAGCGGAATTAGTCACATCAGAAATTGAGACCGATCGGTACCTATTTAGGTCCTCGTTGAAGTAATCGGCCTGACCCTTAAAAAAATAATAGGAATTAAGACGATCAGCTTTTCCTCTAAAACCACCGACCATTTCAATACTTCGGAAGAATGATGCCTCATACTGATTTACCACACGCTCCAGTTCACGCTGGGTTATACTTATGTTCTTTACCCTATCAACTTCCGTAATGATCAATTCTTCAAGTTCATCCAGGGTATGTCCAGGTTTCGCCAAAGCAAAGATGTTGAAACTGGATGAGTATTTATTCGACGACTGATAAGCCGACACCGTTTGCGCTGCTTCTTGTTCATAAACAAGTATCTTATAAAGTCGAGAGTTCTTTCCGTCCGATAAAATATCCGCCAGTACATCAAGCTTTGTGTCCTCTTCAGTATAGATAGGTGGGGAAAGCCACGCCATGTGAATCATGGGAAGCTGTACTCGGTCTTGAAAAAAAACACGCTTTTCATTTTCAAGTGATGCCTCAGGCAAAGAAACATGTGGAGGCTCTCTTCCTCTCGGCACATCGCTGAACCAATGTTCAATCAGTTTTTTTGCTTTCTCTGTTTGTATATCCCCTGCCACAACAAGACTGGCGTTATTTGGTCCATAGAAGTCCCGAAAGAACTCTTTAACGTCCTCATCAGTTGCAGCGGAGAGATCCTCCATAGATCCAATAACAGACCAACTATAGGGATGATCCTTAGGATAAAGTAACTCCGGCAAAATAATGCGAATACGACCGTAGGGTTGGTTCTCGATTCGCTGTCTTCGCTCGTTTTTCACCACATCACGTTGGCCGTCAACATGATCAGATGTCACTACGTCAAGGAGATACCCCATCCTGTCCGACTCAAGAAATAAGGCAAGTTCGAGTGCGTTCGATGGCAGATCTTCAAAATAGTTAGTACGGTCTTCAGTAGTTGAACCGTTATTTCTCGCTCCGGCCTCTTCAAGCCATCGGTCAAACATCCCTTCTGGTACGTTGGCTGAACCTTCAAAGAGAATGTGCTCGAAAAGGTGAGCAAAACCTGTTCTTCCCGGCTTCTCCCGACCCGATCCTACATGGTACCACACATTGACGCTCACCGTTGGCAGGGAGTGATCTTCATGAAGAATCACGTTCAGACCATTTTCTAGTTTGAATTCAGTGATTGGGACTTCAATTCGCTGGCCAATTGCCGATGAAAAAAAGACAGCTAGTAAGGAAGCTCTTGTTAGTAACGATTGGTGAATCATGGTCAACTCAAAAATATGTCGGAGCGGCGAGATTTGAACTCGCGACCCCTGCAACCCCATTGCAGTGCGCTACCGGACTGCGCCACGCTCCGTACAGTATCCGAAATTCAGCTAATAATTTGCTCTTCAAATTACTCATGATAAATTCCTGAAAATAATAAAATGGAGAGTATTGCAGCCTAACTGTTGAGGCTCTTGAGAAGTGATTGCAGATCTTTTTTTATACTTTTAACCAGCTCTCGATATTTCATTGTATTGGCATCTGATGACGGAACTTCCACATTACCTGTCTTCAATCTTTTCCGCGCTCCTTCGATAGTGTATTTCTGATTATAAAGAAGATCCTTAATGTTCAAGATGGTGTCAATGTCTGACTGACGGTAACTGCGGTTCCCAGCTCGATTCTTTTTGGGATGAAGCATGGGAAACTCCGTCTCCCAATATCGTAGAACGTACTGCTTCAACTGCATAATCTCGCTCACTTCGCTGATAGAGTAATACAGTTTTTTGATTTTCTTTTCCGCCATGTGAATAGTTTAAAGCTTTACTTGATATTAACGAAAAAGATACCATAGTTCAACAACTTCTTCGTTTCAGTTCATAAACCGGTTTATGCGGTCAAATGCTTCCTCAAGGATCTCTGTACCCGGGAGAAACACAAGCCGTACATGACCACTACCATATTCACTACTGAAACCTGAACCGTGTACCAGTAACACATGTTCTTCATGGAGAAGATCCAGCACAAACTGTTTATCGTTATTCGCCCATTTTTCCCGGGTCAGTTTTGGAAACATGTAAAAAGCACCTTCAGGTGTTTCACACTCCATGCCATCTATACCCTTAATCCGTGAAACGCAATAATCCCGCTGCTCCAAAAGTTTTTGGCGATACACCGCCATCCAGTCCCGGGGACCAGTAAGGCCTGCTAAAAAGCCGTACTGGGCCGGTGTGGAGGCGCACAGTCTGCTCCTAAGGAGGCGTTCAACACCGTCGCGAACCTTTGAGAGTCGTCCCCTGGTGTCTTGAAACGCCATATAACCAACGCGCCACCCTGGTGCATAGAACACTTTGGAAACACCGTTCAGTGTGATAACGGGTAGTACTTCTGTCAGAGAAGCGGTAGAAATGTGTGAATTAGAAAAATTATATCCATCATAAATCTCATCAGAGAGGATGGTACAATTAGGTGCCTTTGATGCCACCACCATGAGTCGTTTTATATCATTCTCCGATACTATGCCCCCAGTAGGATTATTGGGATTGATGACAGCTAGAAGCTTAACCCTTTCATCCAGTTTTGACTCAAGGTCATTAAAATCGATTTTCCAACCATTTTCACTTTTAAGGCGGTATTCTATTACCTTTCCGTCAAAAAGGGGCGGATAGGCCATATAAGGTGGATAATGAGGCCCTGGAGCAAGCACTTTGTCTCCCGGTTCAAGGAAAGAGGCAAACAGTATTTGTAAGGCCTCGGTGACGCCGGCGGTGACATAAACATCATCAGGTGAACATTCCCATCCGCCGTTAGGTTTCTTTCGCTCATCTTCGGCAATAGCCTCCCTCAATTCAGGAATGCCGTAAGAAGGTGAGTAGCCGTTCCTTTGATCTCTCAGCGCTGCTTCAACCGCCTCAACCATGTGCGCGGGTGTGGAAAAACCTTTGTAGGCGAGAGGGTCGCCAATATTGAGCTTAATGATATGGTGTCCCTGCTTTTCCAATTCTGTGGCTGGGACCACCACATCGCGTATAGCATATTCGATACCCGCAGCACGTTGACTGACGGGTATCTCAGATTTCATTTAAGCGGTTCCTTTATTAGTTGACTATCGTTCCCCGCGTTAGAAATTTTTTCTCGGGGGACGATTGCCTGAATGACGACCGTAACCACCACCGCCACGTCTAGGAGGTCTACGTTCACGCTTTGGGGGCTCAACCCATCCTTCAGGGGGATCATGGAGAGCTCTCATGCTTACATCAATACGGTTCATATCATCGACTTTGATGATTTTAACTTTCACTACATCACCAATGTTGACCACATCCTCCACTTTTTCAGTCCGTTCATAAGCCAATTGACTAATATGACAAAGCCCCTCTTTACCTGGAGAAAATTCAACAAAAGCACCAAAGTTCATAATGCGTTTGACTTCCCCCTCGAACACCATCCCAACTTCTGGCTCTCTTATGATGGCCTCGATCATGTCTCTAGCTTTTTGATTATTCTCAGCGCTGAATGAGGAGATAACCACAATACCATCATCGTCCACTTCAACTTGACATTCGAAATTACTTTGGATTGACCGTATCATTTTGCCACCAGGACCGATGATTCCACCAATCTTTTCAGGATCAATTTGAATATGATCTATCTTAGGCGCATAGTCAGACAGGGTCTGTTTCGGTTGACTGATTTCAGCTTCCATTTTATCAAGCAGGAACTCGAGACCTACTTTCGCTTTCTCAAACACTTGTTTTACCAGATTCATTGAGAGACCGGCAATCTTAAGATCAACCTGAAAGGATGTAATTCCATTCCTAGTTCCTGCCACCTTAAAGTCCATATCTCCGAAGTGATCTTCCTCACCAAGTATGTCAGTCAACATGACGGATTTGTCACCGTCTGTTATTAAACCAACGCTGATCCCACCCACGTGAGATTTTATCGGCACGCCGGCATCCATGAGAGCAAGAGAGGCTGAACAAACAGTCGCCATCGAAGACGAGCCGTTCGATTCTAGAATGTCCGACACAACACGAATTGTGTAAGGAAAATCCTCAAACTCAGGCATGACGAAACGGAAGGCCCGCTCTGCAAGATTCCCGTGACCTACCTCCCTCCGACTGACACCAAGATATCGCTTTACTTCTCCAACGCTAAAAGGAGGAAAGTTATAGTGAAGCATGTAACGCTTCTTAAACTCCCCGTCAAGGTCATCGACAAACTGTTCGTCTGATTTTGTCCCTAGTGTGACGGTTGCCAGACTCTGAGTTTCTCCGCGTGTGAAAAGAGAACTGCCGTGAGCCCTTGGCAGTACACCCTGAGACATGGAGATGGGGCGAATTTCATCCATTTTCCGTCCGTCTGAGCGTTTCCCTTCTTCAAGGATTCGTCTCCTGAGCTCTTTCTTTACTGCGTCATCGATCATCCCTTTGACCAAACCGGCACAGTCAGGATATTCCTCTTCAAGGGATTCAATCATTTCATTCTTAAAATCATTCACAAGCTTTCTCCGATCATTCTTGCCTTCGCCGGAGACCAGGCCTG
>JYMV01015111.1_pt1 | contig 13191 bp, 11 predicted proteins | sample 338911 | NCBI WGS metagenome assembly JYMV01 (sample SAMN03354496, study PRJNA234377) | hydrothermal vent metagenome | biome: Deep sea; feature: Hydrothermal plumes at the Eastern Lau Spreading Center, Western Pacific Ocean; material: Seawater | place: Tonga | collected 2009 | depth 2000 m m | reverse complement strand
TCATTTGGAGGGGATGGCAGGGGGGGTATAACCTCACGATCCTTCTTACACCCGGCAAAAAGAACAAGGATGATGAAGGAGGGGAAAATAAGAGCTTTCATTTTCATGGGATTTTTATGTTGTTTAACAGCAATATAACGCCCAAATTATTCCAATAGTGTGGTAACTATTACTTAAATGATGACAAAATATTGAAATATGTACGTTTCATAAAAACAAAAATGGGAAGTTGTGTGACCTAAGATATTGGGTTAATGCCACAGAACCTTTACGCATGGCATATAGTTTTAGGAGAGAGTAAACCTATATATTTCAATTCTTTTGTAATTTAAACCAGCAGAACCAGACGGAACCATCTTAATCGCTATCGCTAAAGTCCATCCAATGAAAAATATTTTCTTCTTCCTGATCATGTGTTCTTGTATTTCCCTTAATACTTACGCACAATTCTCTTATCCGATACAAAAAGTTGCCATAGAGTTTCAGAAGAGGACCTTAATCGTGGAATTGCAGGAAAAGGACGAAAAATACATGACCAAGCTCAAGAAAAAAGATGGTGAAGAGGCGGTAGATAACTATGTAAGTAACATAGACAATTACAACCGTCTGGTAAAAGAGAGTTTCCCGAAATACTGGAAAACAACCCCATTTGAGTTTAAAACCAAGGAGGAGACAGATGACATTGTGAAATCAGGTGATAAGAAATATGCTGTTTTTTCTGCCGGTTGGAGAGCTGAAAAAAGGAAACAGGGTACTGATGTGTATATTGAATTTGAGGTTTATTGTTTCACTACATACCTGGCTGAGAAGGCTAAAAAAAGAGACAAATACTATAGCGACAATCAAGGGAGTATGAATATTACCAGAGGTCCGCATGTATTCAAGCTCTCCCTGGCCTCTAAACCGGTGAGTGAAGCTGATTTTAAATTTATCATACAGCAATTTCAGTTGCACACAGAAAAGGCAACTACTATCGGGAAAACCGGAGGAATATGGAAGACAGCGTTTTTTATTCCTGATATTTCGTTCAAGGCCAAAAAAATATTAAAAGAAAAGAAGTTGTCTATTCCAAAGGACTATCTCGATTTCGGCGAACCAGAAATCAAGGAAGTTTACAAACACCCGTTTGAATTAACAGCTAGCGAAAAAGAGGAACAGTTGATCTTGGATGATAGCAAAGAATACGCCTATATCAATTACGTGTGGTCGGAGAAGCAGCAATACTGGGCGATCATTGTGGTGGACATTGAAAGTGGAGAGATTTTAGCGAGGATTGGCATTGGAGGAGTGAATGCGGCAGTTTTTGGAATTCCGACTGGTTTGGATAGATACGCGCCAATTATAAGCTACCGTTCTAAAATCTTCTTTAAACCGAACCATCTGAAAGCGATCAATCGGTTTATTGGCAAATAGGTAATAACCATTCCGCCGCGCTCACTTCATGATCCGGTGATCCGTCCGGACTCATACAGGGAACCAATCCTCCATGTTATTGTTAAGCTTGATATCCAATGCCGGTTTCCCCGCTACAAGAAGCAAGATGCACAGGATCAACAATAGCAATGGTTTGCAGTGAATAAAACTGAGATATCTCAGATAGAAATTCATAACAGTGAGTTTAGCATTAGTGCTTTAACTTGCTTAAATCCAGTTTACTTCTGTGTCTCGGATCTCTTGGAAGATCAGCCTTCGAGGCAACAATTTTATCTATGGGATAACCTGCTTTGTTGATCGCCTCTCGGATTAGGTCGGCATCCACCGCATCTTGCCCTCCAATAAAAAGAATGAATTCACCATCCTTTGATTTAATATATCCTGTGTCCATTAACCCCAGTTCCCTTTCTATAAGAAATTCAATGAGATGTTTTCGGTATAGCCATATCGGCTAGGTTATTATTTTAAGAACGTTTAATCTGCCTAAAACAGGGAGTATGCGAGGTTAGAATTAATCAAATATAGATGTCAAACAGCTTTTCAGGGCAATTTAAATAATCTTTTTCCCTGCAATGAGAGCATAGATTTCAATCAAATTACTCTCTTATACAATTCCATTTTCAGGTCTTCCTTTGGGCGGAGTGTAAGCGATGAGCCAATTTCTACTTTCGTCCCTTTTGGTAGTAATAGTTTATATTTTTGTGCAACCTTGGCGACTATTAGTATCATCTCCATCATCGCAAAATTCTCACCAATACATAATCTGGGGCCTCCTCCAAAGGGAATATAAGAATAGGGTATCTGTTTTTTAATGTTTTCGGATGAAAACCTGTCTGGATCAAATACTTCAGGTTGATCCCAGTATTCAGAATGGTGATGAAGAACGTATGGACTTATCGCTACATCTACACCCTTCGGAATATGGTATTGGCCAATCTGATCTTCATTTATAGTTCTTCGCCCTATCATCCAAACTGGAGGGTATAGTCTCATGGATTCTTGAACTACCTGTGCGGTGTATCTTAAATTACCCAAGTTTTGATAGCTGGGTATTTCACCCTTAAGTATTTCATCCAACTCCCGATGTAATTTCTCTTCAATCTCCTGATGTTGTGACAGTAAATACCATGTCCAGGTAAGTGCATTGGCCGTAGTTTCATGCCCAGCCAAAAATATAGTCATTATTTCATCTCGAAGCTGACCGTCACTCATCCCTTTGCCCGTTTCTTCATCTTTAGCAGACATCATCATCGATAATAGGTCCGTAAAATCTCCTTTTTCTTTACGTCGCTCATCTATTTTTCTATATAACATGTTATCAAGAGATGCAACAGCTTTGGTAAAACGTATGTTCTTCGGAAGAGGAATCTTTGAAGAGAAATTAAATGGATAAGTTTTAGTTCTGTTATTTACGTATTCTAATGCATATGTCATCCATTCCCACACTAACGCAGTATCTTTGCTTAAATCTGAACTGAAAAGCGTCCTGCCCACAATAACCATTGTGTTTTTCATCATTTCATGAGATACATTCAACAATTTTGAATCTGGATCTATGTTATTCCATTCCAGAAGCAAATCATCCACACATTCCCCAACTATTTTGGTATAATTCATAATGCTCTCTCTATTAAATGCAGGTTGAAATAGTCTACGTTGTTTAAGCCACAGATCACCTTCACTAGTAATCAACCCTTTTCCAAGGAGTAGTTTTAAAGGTTTATATCCACTTGTTTTGGTATAGTTTCTATTGTTCTCTTGGAGAATATATTTTACATATTCAGGCTTACTGATAAGCACTATTTTATAATTGATGACGCGGGAATAGAGAATTCCACCATGTTCTCTTGATATCTTCATCATGTAATTCAGAGGATCCTTTGCGAACCCCGTAATATGTCCGAATAGCTTATGGCCTGGGGGTGATGGTGGAAGATTTTTTTTCATTCAATTAATGTGAGATCTGGCAGGCCTGGGGAACCTGACGGGGAGAGCGGTTTTTGTTTTACCAGCTATATTAGTTGATAATTAGCTTTTCCTTTCCTTTCAATTCTTTTTATTAATGGCCTAATTTGCTTAAATCCAATTTACTCCTGTGTCTTGGATCCCTAGGAAGCGCCTTATTTCTTGCAATAATTTTGTCTATCGGATAATTAGCATTTTGAATAGCCTCTCTAATAGCGGCTTCCTTGATTTCTTTTTGCCCTCCGATATAAAGAAAAAACTGCCCCTCTTTTGATTTTATATATCCAATATCCATCAATCCAAATTTTCTTTCCACAAGAAATTCAATTGGGTAAGGATGCAACACCTTGTTCTGATATGACATTATCCTGTGAAGCCTGCCTACTAAATACATATCCTCATTATTGAAGTAGGCCATATCACCCGATCGGTGCCAAATAGTTCCTTCACTATCAATGATCTTGTTTTCGTCAAAAGCAGCCTGATCCTCGAAGTAGTTTTTATTTACATGGTCACCGGTTACTATTAGCTCACCTACCTCTCCTGGTTGACAGGTTAACTCCTCAAACTTAGCAGCATTGATCACACCTGTGTACGCTTCAATAATTCTAACTCGTACCTTTTTCCCCGGAGTTCCAACAAATACCCCTTTTAACGGGTCGGTCATTTTTTGACGCATTTTATCAAATGAGGTTACGGAAATGGGCTCAGCTTCGGTCGATCCAAAGATTGCCTCAAACTCAACTTGCGGAAAATTGTCCAGGCAAGTTTCAATAAGTTCAAAAGATATAGGCGCCCCTCCGCTTAACACTTCCTTGATACCATGGCTTGATTTGGCCTGAATAAAACCTTGCACGGCCTTTTTAAGCAATGCAGGTGAAACAATGAGTCGGTTAGCTTTTGTGAGCTCCAGCGACTTAGAAACCTCGCTCGGATCCGACTCGTGGATTTTCATAAGATTAATTGAAGGAACAATCACGGTATTCCCCATTGCCAGATCGGCCAGGCCTACGATCGGGAAATTGGTGTAGTCTCTAAGCACACCTTCACCAACCAGGTGATCTTCCAAGGCATCTAGTTGTGCAGCTAAAAATCCAAATGTTCGATCCGCACCTTTTGGGAATCCCCCTGTTCCGCCGGTAAACGTGATAAGAGCCAGGTCTTCATTGGTCACAGGAGTTTTGGACCATGGAGCATCTAGCTCTTTCAGTTTCTTCACCCCCCACCAACTTTTTATACTCCAAGTTGCCGGTAGCAGCAAAGCTAAAATCCTCAACCTCGAAGAGATAATCATCAATTCGGGTTTTGCCTTGCGAATAATCTGACCCATTTGCTTGCCCTTTAACCAGGGATCTAGAAATACAGCGATACCACCTAAAGAAAAGAGGGCAAGGAGAATAGCGTAAAGCTCAATGGTCATCGGTACCGCAACCAGAACTTTAGTACCCAAACGAACACCTTTTTCCTTTAGGACTTGCCTGCAATAATTGATCTTTTTTGAAAGGGTTGCATAGCTATACTCTACACCATCTTTATCAATGATGGCTATACGATCAGGATGATTGGCGATGACATCATCGACTTTACGCAGTAGTGGGTGGGCAACCTCGCTAGTCATGAGTTATAGGCTTTTTTGAAATAGTGCGTAGGTGCGCGCTGAGACCGTATTGAATTTTCGCTGTCCGGCTTTTGCAGATACATTGTCCAAATACATCAGTGCATGAATCGCATCTTTGATCCCATGATTTCTTGCCACGTCCATCAGCAAACGTATCATGAGTGTTCCGAGACTATGACTTTGCCAATCTGGGTGAGTGACCAATGTCTTCACAATTAACTTGGGGGCAGTCATCAGGGTATCAGTGACAGATGCAGCTTGGTAAGTGGTATAGAAAATATCCGGATAAGCGATATTCAGGCAAACAGGTGCGTTAGACTTATCAACGGCCATGTACGCGAAGCCTTCGGGCAGTTTTGAAGGCAATTCATCATAGATGCTTCCAAATTCTTCGATATCAATTTCCACAAATAGAGGATTGTTCGTGAATGCTTCATTTAAGAATCCATGAAGCACTGTTCGATGCTCCATATACAATTCGGGTGTTAATCGTTTTAGAACCAGCCCCTTTTCATTAAATTGCTTTTCAGCTTCCTCAAACGACAGGGCGCCTTGCTCAGGCAATGGGGTGTAGCTACTTTCATATCTCTCCATTATCCCAAACCCAGCGTTTTGCCATTGCTCAACATAATAAAGAGGCTGAAAAGGATCTCCCGGGAAGAGCGGCTGGGCATGCTCTAAATTAAATCTATAGGAATACCATGATGACCCATTCACAGGCCCAATGACTGACTCACAACCCTGTTCCTTCATCCATTCAAATGCTGCATTGAACAGTTGTTTGCTAATAGCCTCATCAGGGTCACATTCATACCAGCCAATATAGCCATCGGCCGAGCCCTGACATTTATATGCTCCTATCCTCGCCTCTCTTCCTCCGCCCTCCAATGTCCAGAAGGCATAAGATTCGACTCTCGTGGAGTCATTTACATGAGCAACCGTCTTTGTATCCTGCCAAAACTCCACCTCCAAAGCACTATTTTTCTTGCGTATTCTACTCCCGCATTCCAGGAAGTCATTCCACTCTTCTGGGCTATTACTGTCTATATTTACTGATATAATTGGCACTGATTATTGTTTAACGTTTTCAAAAGAGTCCTTGCAGTTCCGTAAAACCCACCAAGCATCCCAAAACAACTAGTGGAATAAAAAGATTATCAAAGCCACGCCGGCTTGCCCCTTCGGTGACAGTAGCTATAAGTCCGATCACAACTGCCACTAGTATAGTGTTGCCCAAATTCAGATCCGCCATATAATGAAGGAGGATGACGGTCAGTATCAAAGAACTTATAAAGAAGGCGGAAGAGCCCATCACGGTTTTGGTTTCTGTACCGATCGTGTATTTTCCCTTCGGCCATCTTCTGCCTACCCCTGCCGCTAACGGGTCACATATTGCCAATGTTAAAATAGGGAGATAGAAATAAATATATAAACCATTGCCATACAGGAGGTAGATTAAATACACTGTGTATACAACTGCTGGATATAATATAGAGCCCATGGAGTCCCGATCGATTGCATTTATAGATTGTAGCAGATTAAACCGGAGACTCGTAAGCAAGATCACCGCAAAACTGCCGCATAAAGCTAAAATCAACCAGTGATTGCCAATCAGCACTGGAAAAAACAGTGTAATTATCCCTGTCCCAATGTGAACATACTTTCTCGTTAGCTCTACCTTCACTTTGAACATGTGATAGAACACTTCAGCTGAGCCAAACAATAGCAAAAAGACCCCTGCTAATATGATCGTATTTTCCAGACTTTCGCTCATAACTTTTGGTCTACTACAACCTGTTTGTAAAAGAAACCTTTGTCTTTGCTCATTAAAGCCATAGATAACTCTTCCTCATAATTAACCCTATCTGGGAAAATGTCTACAAATTTCCTTGGCACCATTAAATTCCAATAAGCAAATCTTGCATTCGAAGCTGTGTTGTCCAATAAGTCTTCAACCACTATCTTGAATAAACCCTCATCCATGTATTCGAAAATATTGGACAGGTTCATGTAGTTGATGTTCGGAAATTCTTTCATGGCCTTTTCGGCCAGCCCTTCGAAAATGTGCAGTTTCCCAATATTTTTTTTGATGGTCAGGTAATTTTCTTCTCTCACATAATGAGGCAATTTGTCTCCAAAGTTTCCGGTATGAATAAACCTGAGGAAATAATTTTGTTGTGCATAGGTACTGCTTAGATGCTTTTCAGCCTTTTGAAAAATGTACTCAGATACTGGAACCTTAACTTCTCTTAAAAAGGCAGGGTCCCTTCCGAAATTACCCATCACGCGCTTGCTGAAAAACACCTTAAACAGCATCCTCCACCTCCAGGAGTTCCACTTCTCCTGATAAAACTCGGTCTGTTCCTCTTCAGATTTTGCCCTGAATAGTTCAGCGATTCTCCTTTGGTTATGTATCAATGGAACAACCCATTTGCTAAAAAACAAGAAGTATTTTTCAAACTTACCTTCGTATATGAGCCCAGCTTCAATTTGTCTTGAGTTGTATTCCCAATAGTCCTTAGTCTCAGGGTTTAATTCATACTTTATCAAATCAAAAAGCTTAAGCCTGTTGTCTGATACAGAGAAACCAAGAAATTCTAAAAATTCCTTGTGAGAGAATTTTTCAATGGCGAGTTTCTTAAGCTCCACAAGGTACAGTTGCACTTTGCTTATGTCCACTGCAACTACAAACTCAGGAGAGGTTGTCAATAGTGAAAATGAATTATCGCCGGCAGATCCGATAGAGAGATACCTGCCATGGGGCTGAGGATTCAATCCTTCCAGTAAAATGTCTGCATCTTCCCAACAATTTGCATATCGGATAAAATCAAACTTTACGTCCTCAAGCTGTTTCTTGTCCATTCTCTTCCAGGATTTTAATAACTCCTGTACTTCCATCCATTGTAACCATATCTCCCGTTTTCAATGTTTTAAGCAACCCCGTAACCCCGACAATACATGGAATTCCCATTTCTCTTGAAACAATGGCCGAATGGCTGAGCAGGCTTCCCCTCTCGACAATAATTGCGGAGGCTGTAGGAAATAGAGTCACCCATCCAGGGTCAGTACTCGAGGTCACCAAAATATCACCATTCATACTGTCTATTTCATTTGGATCCTTTACCACCCTCACCCTGGCTTTCACCTGTCCAGGACAGCATCCAATTCCCTCCAAATCTCCCTCAATGGTTTCCACTTTAGTACTTGAATAAAAATCATTGGCGTGGTATACAACCCCATACGTAGGTATTCTTTCTGAAGGAGTATCCATCTTTTCGAAGGCGTCAAACTCTTCCTTTCGTAGAGCGATCAATCTTATGAGGCTCGCATTAACCGAGGTGCCCTGGATATAGGAAATAGTTTCTTCCAGTTTCAGATAGAATATATCACGTGGATGTTCAATGACGCCCTCCGCGTACAGTTTTTTACCTATATGTGTAAAGATCTCTCTAACAATACCGAAGGCTCTTGTTCGCTCGTATCTAAGGTTTTCCCGTCCACTTACCAATTCCCTGGTCTTTGCTAACACGTAGTTAAAGAGTAGCTTTTTAATGGGGTTGAATTTTAATTTGTTCTTAACCTCCCTCTCGGCTTTTGATCTTAAATCTTGTTCTATAGTTGATTTAGTGGAACCTGTGGTGATACCCTGTACAACGTAAGATTTGATGATCTTGACAAATAGACTTGGCTCTTGAGTATAGGAAACTGTTTCAAGTTTCAATTCACCAACACATCGCTCTCCAAACTTATCAATATAATCATCTATTGCTTTCTTGATTTCAGGATGGCTTCCTTCCAGCAAAGTGTTCCAAATATATTTTTCGTCCTTATCCTTGAAAAGCTGATGCGCTTCATCGACCTCTATAATCATAGTGGAGATTCTAAGACTCGCATGAATTGGTTCTGTGGAGATAATATCATTGCTGCCGCAAAGCAGATCGTTGTGCAAATTCTTGTGATCGCTGATCTTATACTTGCTGATTAACTTCTGTAATACACCGAAATAGATCATTGAAAAGAAATCATTGACCAGAGGAGCTCTCCATTTCTTGAGCAAAGTTTGCTCAAACTCCATATAGAGATACATTAGTTCATCCGTGCGTTGCTTCGAATAGTCGATGGCTTTATACTTGGCAATTGTCTGGTTTAAATCTGTAGTAAAGCGTCTCCGCTCTCTTGGAAGTAATACCAGACTCTTCAACATTTTGAAAATGTTAATAGTGAGTCTGTAATAGGCTGTGGTCTTCGATAATTGTTTAGTTTCTTTCAGTTCAAATCTCTCCTTTACGCCCATCATGGTTTCCATGTACTCAGCGTTTAGCGAGTACCCAGGTACCATTGCAAGCATTTTGTACCAACTCAACAAGTTATAGTAGACTCTACCATAGAGCAGACCAAGAGTGTTTGCAAATGTATTGGCGTTTTCCTCTATCATTTCGTCACTCACACCCAGTATACCTGCCAACTGAATGTATACGGCTTCATAAACCTTTATGATAAATGAAAAGGTTAGTGGGGTCGTCACACCAGGATAAGATTCAATGATATTGCTGTTATCCCAAAGAATATACTCTCCTTCCTTATCTACAACCTTATCTAAACTGGTAATGGGGCGGGTTTGCAATATATAAATGACATCCTTTGCAACCGCAAACTCAATGTCCTGAGGTTTTCCCGTGGCCTCCAGTAGTTCATCTAATATGACTGCAATTTTCTGAAGCTGCTCATTTGATAAAGACGATTCTTTTCTTTTGGAATCTTCAATCTCAATCTTCTCGATACCTCCACCTTCCGACTGAACAAAGGCATGAGATTTATCGGTCAATTGGCTATCAATTTTCCCATCTTTCAGGATGTATGTGTCTGCATTCAATTCACCAGACACCAACCCTTCACCAAGTCCATAAACTGAGGAAATAACTTTTGTCTCCCTATCTCCACTGGTAGGATTAATACCAAATCCTACGCCCGCAACTTCAGCGTTTATCATCTCCTGGACGATTACCGCAATGCCGAACTGTTGTTTCAATCCATTTTTATCCCGATAGGTCATGACCCTTTCAGAAAATGCGGAGAGCCAAATCTTCCGAATGCTCTCTGCCAGATCGTTTGAGTTTACATAGAGATAGGTTTCAAACTGCCCGGCAAATGAAAACTCCGCACTATCTTCATCTATTGCAGAAGACCGGACAGCATAGAACTTATCAGAACTATTTTGAAAATTTGAGAGAATTTCATCCAAAAAACTTTGTTGAATCTCAATTTTTCTCACGAGTTCTAGTATGTCCTCCCTGATAGGATTTTTCTTGAGTTCCTCTGGAATAATATCCTGTAGAACAGTTTGAGGAATCACAACCCAGTTAGGCACCGGTAACCCGATCTTTTTCAGCCGGAACAAGTTAAATGCCTTTCCTCCAATGGAGCCTGTTGATATGTCTTCTTTATCAGATGTGTAGTAGATCATGTTACTTCTTTATTCAAAGAACAATTTCGTAATCATAGGTCCACCTCCGAGTGATATATACATCCCCAATGTCCACAACCCTGAAGAGTACTCAATGAGTTTCGATAATTTTTGAGTCTGGTTCCTTAAGAAAAGGAATCCCGGCAGAGTACAAACCACGAACATTACGCCCAGAATAATAAATGCAACCATCCCATATCCTGCATATATCGAAGCGGCTATATTTAACAGCATAGTCGCCAACATCAGTAAGATCCAATAGATCACACCTCTTTGAGTCCCGAAAAGACCTGTGTAGGAAATAACACCTTCTTCTTCATTTTCAGGCGTTCTTATTTTCCTGCCAAATTCCAAAACGATACCATTCAAATAGGTTACCGCAAAGAAAAAGCCCAACCCAATGGGTGCTTCAGCACCATCTAGTAACCAATCAAGGCCACTTGCATATATATCAACCAGGGGAATGATGAGCATGTGTGAGTAGATATATATCATGTGGTGGCTCTTTAGCCATTTCGGGATAAAGAACTCTACTCCCATCAGGCATAAATAACCAAGTACCACAGCATATAACAATAACATGTTGGGCTGGAAGTAGGCAATAACGGAGATCTGAATAGCTGCCACAACAATTCCAACCACCCGAAGCTCCTTTAAAGAAATTAATCCTCGTGGAACTGGAAGGTACTTGCGGTATTTGGCATCATCTTCCCGGTCTTTGAACTCATCGAAGATCCTCACTAATAAGAACAAGGTGATCGTTGCAAAAATTCCAATCAGATAGGATTGCCAAGGGATAAAGCCTTCTACGCCCCTGCATATCCTCGAGTAAGATACCGCCGAAAAAGTAAAGACCGCTATAATAAACCCGTGGGCCAGTATAGGAAAACGCTCATTTTGATATATGTAGAACCTCTTCAGGAAAGAGGCCTCGTTTTCGGATGTCATGATTTCGATTTTCTACCTAATTTTTGATGTGCCTGGGCAAAATGACCTGCCGACATAGCTGCGGCAATTGAGAGTTCTCCTGCAAGAGCTACCGCACCACATATTTCAGCGAATTTCTTGGCTTTTCCCACCCCAAGACAACCTAATAAATTCAGGCATTCGCTTTGGGTTGGCAGGTGAGTTCCTCCTCCGACGGTTCCGACTATGAGACTGGGCAGTGTTACCGAAGTATATAGATCCTTATTCTCCGTTACTTCCATCCGTGTAACTCCTATAGAAACTTCAGCGATACACGCGGCATCCTGTCCGCATGCTAAAAACAATGCGGTGAGACCGTTTGCAACGTGCCCCTGAGCTCCAATTGCACCACTTTGTATAACTCCCAGTGTTGATGCCCTCCAGTAGTCCACCATTCTTTCAGGAGTTGATTTTAGGACTTTCTCCACCACCTCGCGAGGGAGTACGATCTCGGAACTTACTTTTTTACCACGCACATTGGTGAATGAAAGAGCCGTTGCCTTTTTATCCCCTGAATAATTACTTTCTATGAACCAATATGCTGGTGCCACTGGCGAATTCTCCAGGATGTACTGACAGATTGCCGAGGTGCATATGGTGACCATATTTTGACCTGCGGCATCGCCAGTTGTAAACTCAAAGGTTAAGATAGCACTGTTCCCTTCTATGTTTACCGTGAGGTCATTGAGTTGAGCATAGTTGCTGCTCTTTTCTGTTATTTCTTGTAGAGTTTCCAATTCCTCTAGCACCCACAATACAAACTTTCCCATTTCTGGCATAGTCTTGAACTTGAAGTAGGGACTACGTTGAACCCCTTCCAGAAGGCAAACCGATGTAATACTCCCACTGACTCGGCAGGCCTTCATTCCTCTTCCGTAAGAAGCAACCAAAGCACCCTCCGTGGTTGCAAGCGGGATATAAAAGTCCCCAGTTGCTGCTGATCCGTTGATATGTACGGGTCCAGCTACCCCAGTAGGTATTTGTGTCATGCCCATATAGTTCTCAATATTTCCTTGCAGCTGGGCGTGATCATCGAATGACTTTGCCCCTTTTAGATAGTCAATTGATGCATTTAGTTTTTGTTCAAGGAAGTCTACTCTGCTGTCCTGGCCTTTCTTCGAGTAAGGTTCTCCATACGGCACGTAATCAGACGCATCTGCTTGCTTAAATGATGACTGCTCAAGCCTGGTAATGACCTCTGCTCTGTTAAACTCTTCAGCGGCTCGGTTGATTTTATGTTTTGTAATACTCATAGCATTAGGATTTGAATTTTAAGAAAGATAGATATTTCCTACCGAAAGATGGTCTAGCGCCTGCATTTTTGGCAGATTGTGATTAACTATTTATTCGCATCAAACCTAGCCCAAATGTATGAGGAATGAAAACGGATATCCCAGATGGTGTACAGAAAATAAGTAGAAATCACAAATTCTGACGGAGGTGGATATTAATGGCGCAACTATTATCAAAATACCCTAATCCAAGGGGATATATGCATAGAATGCAAAAGTTTCTTGGCAATCATAGAAGCAGGCCCCAACTTCAGGTCAGCTGTCATACTTGGTCCTTTAAACTTAAAATTATGAATGTAATATACAGATAACCAACATGTTAATAAGTGGAGCTAGAGTGAGTACCTGTGGTGACCCCTCCGAACCCATACAGGGGACCAAACCTCGCTCGCTTTGCTCACTGAGGTGTTTTATTTCTCCACTCGCTCAAGCAAGCTCGGCTCGTTGGAAAT
>JYMV01002025.1_pt1 | contig 13191 bp, 11 predicted proteins | sample 338911 | NCBI WGS metagenome assembly JYMV01 (sample SAMN03354496, study PRJNA234377) | hydrothermal vent metagenome | biome: Deep sea; feature: Hydrothermal plumes at the Eastern Lau Spreading Center, Western Pacific Ocean; material: Seawater | place: Tonga | collected 2009 | depth 2000 m m | reverse complement strand
AGAGAAAAAATGCAAGTTTCCTAAGCGGCCAGGCCGAACGTCGTAACGAAATGTAGTGGCCTTTGGCATAGTATTGTTGAAAGACTGCCATCACCCCCGTTCTAACCCAGCGCGAGTTAATACCGTGTTCAGGGGTTGGGGAATATGGCGAAAACCGGGATGATGGAGCAGTTCCACCGCATCAAATCAGAGCATCCCGGTACAATCTTGTTCTTCCGTATGGGAGATTTCTACGAGTTATTCCACGAAGATGCCGAAATCGCTGCACAAGCCCTCGGACTGACGCTCACCAGCCGCGACAAGAAATCCGATGACCCGATTCCGATGGCCGGATTCCCGTGGCATTCATTGGATTCGCATTTGCGTAAAATGCTTGCCAAGGGCTTCAAAGTGACGGTCTGTGAACAGGAGGAGAGTCTGCGGCCCGGAGCCAAATTGCTCGAGCGGGTGGTAACCCGTGTGTATACTCCGGGTAGCCTGTACGAGGAATCACTCATCGGCACCGACCAGACCTCAACCTTGGCGAGTCTGCTGGTTGAAGGTGATGTTATCGCACTTGCCGGCATCGATTCATCGACTGGTAATGTCAGCGCCAGTGAATTCACGGGAGAAGACCGTTGGTCGAGGTTGCTCGATGAAGTTCTCCGCCTCGCTCCTGAAGAATTGATATTGTCGCGCCGAGAAGCCGCGCACGAGATTGTCGGTCAATTGATTTCACAACTGGATGGAGTGACGATTTCGCAACATGAGGTGCCGCCTAAAGCGCGCTTTGCGGCGCTGAGAAAACAACTCAATGTCTCCGACCTCGGCCATATTGACCTCGATCGCAATCCATTGGCCCTGCAGGCCGCCGGACTAGCAGCAGATTATCTGTGCAGTCTGCACATCACCGACACGATTCCCCTGCGCAAGGTCGAAATCATCGAGGAGAATGATGGCTTGCTCCTCGACCAGACGACCTTGCGAAATCTCGAAATAACCTCTACTTTAGCAGGTGAATATGAGGGCTCACTTCTTCATTCTATAGATTCAACAAAGACTGCGATGGGACGCAGGATGCTGAAGGCATGGCTACTTCGACCACTCCGAGACCTCGCCACAATCAGCGCTAGGCAAGATGCGGTTGCGCATCTGGTTCGCGCTTCGCGACGACTGCGTGAGGTGCGTGGTTCACTCAAGGGTCTGCGCGACATGGAACGGCTTTCGATGCAACTTTCCTATGGCCGAGCAAATGGGCGAGACCTGGTCGCCATCGGTACCTGTCTCGACCGAATGCCTAGTCTTGAGACTCTGCTGTGTCAGGGCCAGGATGAACTGCTGGGTGAACTGGCGAGTGGGTTGTCGGAGTTGGAGGAGGTACGATTCACCCTGCAAGAAGCCCTACGAGAAGAGCAACCGTTGTCAATAAAAGAGGGCAAATTGTTCAAACCCGGCTACAATTCAGATTTGGATGAACTATTGAGCAAGACCGCTGAGGGGGAGGCATGGCTCGCTGAATTTGAGCAGACCGAGCGAGCCAGGCTCGGCATCCCCTCACTCAAGGTCAGATATAATCGGCAGATAGGCTGGTATATCGAGGTCACCAATACCCATTCTGGTAAAGTTCCCGAAGAATACCAGAGAAAACAGCAGATGACCAATGCCACTCGCTATGTCACCGCTGCCCTGCGCCAATGGGAGGAGGTGATTCTCCATGCTGATAGCAAAGCCAATCAAATGGAATATCGATTGTTCTGCGAATTGCGTGAGGCGGTGAAACAGCACGCGATGACTCTTGCGGCTATCGCCGAAAGGGTGTCGTGTATCGATGTTATTTGCAGTCTCGCTCATACCGCCAGACAGCAGGGTTGGACCCGGCCTCAGTTATTTTCCGGTGATGAGCGATTGGAACTTGCTGGTGCTCGCCACCCGGTACTCGAACGGCAAGCCGGATTTGTCCCTAATCAGGTGACATTTTCTCCCAAGCGTCGTTTTCTGCTGATGACAGGACCGAATATGGGCGGTAAATCAACCTATCTTCGCACCACTGCACTGCTGACGATATTGGCGCAATCCGGTTCGTTCATCCCAGCTGATAAAGCCAAGATTTCGTTGGTCGACCGTGTATTCACCCGGGTCGGCGCCAGTGATGACATTCGCCGCGGTCGCTCGACCTTCATGATGGAGATGATTGAAGTGGCGCACATCTTACGCAGTGCTTCACGTTCCAGTCTGGTTTTACTCGATGAGATAGGACGCGGTACCTCGACCTTCGATGGTCTTTCAATCGCCTGGGCAGTGTCTGAGGACATTACCAAGAGAATCGGTTGTCGAACTCTGTTCGCCACTCATTATCACCAGTTGGTCGGACTTGAGGGGCAGACCCCCGGATTGGTCAATATCCATGTGCAGGTTGCAAATGCCGGCAACGAACTTCGCTTCCTGCACACCGTTGCCGATGGGCCGTGTGATGATTCCTATGGCGTTCAGGTCGCGGCTTTGGCAGGCTTGCCGGAAGATGTGGTAGAGCGCGCGCTCGACCTGTTGACCTTCCTCGAACATCAGGCCGAAGGCGCCAGGGCTGGAGAATCGGGCCAGCCACAAACGCGCAACATCGGCCAGCGCAGTATATTCGGCTACATGTTGCCGGTCGGTGGCGAAGCGGTGAGTGAACACCTCGCCTCCACAGTCGCATTGCCGGAGCACGAGAGCAAGGCGCTGGATCGCCTCAAACAGGTCGACCCGGATATGTTGGCACCACGTGAGGCACTCGACATCCTGTATGAACTACGTGACCTCCTACAGGCACGGCATCACTTGATGAGGGAATGAGATGATGGCGATTCCGCGCATTTCGCAACTCGATGAGGTGACCATCGGTCATATCGCTGCCGGAGAGGTGGTCGAGCGCCCGGCGCAAGTGGTCAAGGAATTGCTTGAGAATTCATTGGATGCGAAAGCGACCAAGATTGAAATTGAAATCCAGAAAGGTGGCTTCGACAGCTTGGAGGTGCGTGACAATGGTCATGGAATCCTGAGCGGCGACCTTGCCAAAGCAGTCGACCGCCACGCCACCAGCAAATTGCATTCACACACTGACTTAGCAGAGATTCATACCCTCGGATTCCGCGGTGAGGCATTGGCCAGTATCGGCGTGGTCAGCGAGTTGTCATTGTCGAGCCGACCCGAGGGAGAAGAGGGTGCACGCATCACCGTAGTAGATGGGAAAAAAGGCCTTGTCGAGGCGTGCGGAATGCCTCAGGGCACGACCGCAAGTGTGTTACGAATCTTCAACAATCAACCTGCTAGATTGTCTTTTCAGCGTCGCCCAGCGACTGAAACCACGCGCATTGTCGATGTCGTCGTGCAACATGCTCTAGCCCACCCCGAGTGCTCTTTTCGCCTTATCGCCGATGAGCGGCAAGTGCTTTCCTGCCCGGCGAGCGAAGATTTTGTCGAGCGCATGTACGACCTTATCGGCGCCCAATCGAGCCGCATGCTGACCTTGGAATCACCCCCATTGGATGACGAGGCACCGGGGACTGAACGTTGGTCGGGGTGGATTTCACCGCCCGAGGTGACCCGCGGCAAAGGTGACGACATTCATATTCTCATCAATGGACGCCCAGTTGCGGCTCAGCCATTCATTTCCGCCATCAAGCGCGGTTACAAGACCCGGCTGATGGTCGGACGCCACCCGGTTGCAATCCTCCATCTTACCCTTCCTGCGGCAGAGGTCGATGTCAACGTCCATCCGACCAAGAGGGAAGTTCGACTACGCCATTCTTGGCGAGTGTTGGAGCGCTTGGAAAGAGCGATTTCCCATACCCTGTCGACGGTACCAACCGAGCCCGATTCCGGCGGCGAGATTGCCGGACTGCGAAGTTTGCAAAGCACCCAGGAAAGTGCAGCAATTCCACCTGTTGCCCTCGATGATATCTCGACAGCCTCGAGTGATACCCAGATGGACAGCCAAGCCAGAATCACCTCTGTGGGCAAGCGCCGACCCAAACTTCCCGGATGGGTTGAGGCGGCCTCGACGCAATTGGATTTGTCTGGACAACTGGCGGAAGAGGTGGAAGAAATTGACAAACCTCGCCCAATCAGCGTCTCGCCAGCATCACAACAATCGCTGACAACTCAGGGAATCGGTGCGATTTCCCCGCCATTGTCCTCACAGGAGCGAGAGTTGCATCGCCATTCGCAAAGTGATGATGCGACCAGCCCGGTCGATGAACCAGGCCTTGAAGGGGTTGTAAACGACCTGCCGATGATGGAGCCACTGGCGCAATTTGCCGATTCCTATATCCTAGTGCAGGCCGAGGAGGAATTACTTCTCATCGACCAGCACGCACTGCACGAGAGAGTTCGGTACGAGAGATTGCGGCATTCCGAGTCTGCCTGGCAGCCGCAGAGCCGGATTACCCCGCTGAAATTAGAACTGGAAGTACGGCAAGCCGAGCGACTGCACGCCCATCGAGACCGGCTCGGTGAGGTTGGCTTCAAATTCGAATCAATTGAGGGAGAGTGGCATTGCATCGCCGCACCATCGCTGGTACCCGATGGCCGAGTGCGACAATTCATCGACGATATACTACAAGATCTCGGTGACGACTCAGCACCGCTGGAGACGCTTGAGCGAAGACAGGACTACATCGCTTTCATGCAATCCTGCCGCGGTGCGGTGAAGGCCAATCAAAAACTAACCCTGGCGGAGATGCGACGGCTGGTAGAAGATATGCGCAGAATCCCCAATCCGTGGGCCTGTGTTCATGGTCGCCCGACCGCTCTGCGCATCCCGGTTGATCAACTCGACCAGCACTTCGGTCGCCACGGCTGAGTAATTGGATGAACAGGATTTGTGAACTCGGTGGGCTAAGACGGTGTCTGATTCGGTGAATAGGAAAGATGACTGGAGTGGTGAATTACGCCCTTTCCACCTTGCCTTTCCCGTCGTAGACCTCGTCTCTGCTCGGCAATGGTATGTCGAGGTTCTCGGTTGTGTAGTTGGCCGGGAATCAGAATCATCATGCGTTCTGAACCTGTTTGGCCATCAAATCGTTGCTCACAAAGTGGACGAGATGCCGGAAATTGCTAGGAATAGCGTCGATAACAAGTCGGTTCCAACCAGCCATTTCGGTTGTGTATTAGAATGGGAACACTGGCACGCTCTAGCCGAAGAACTAGAAAACCGGGGTGTTGATTTCATCATCGAGCCACATATTCGCTATCGTGGCAAGCCCGGTGAACAGGCGACGATGTTCTTTAGCGACCCGTGCGGAAATAATCTTGAATTAAAATCCTTCAAGGATGAAGATGGAATCTTTAGTTCTTATTAGTTAGCAATTACTTATTCAATTGATTGAATACTTGAACTGAATACTAGACCGGAGTTTTTCAGGGTTGTGAGAAACTCGGGAAAACTCACTTGATGAAGTCTCGGGCCTTGTATTACACCGCCACATTTCGACGCTAGGATAACCGCACTCATCTGTAGGCGATGGTCGCCATGGGTGAGCACGACCTCATCTGGGCATTGAGGTATCTGTCCCCCCTGTATCTCAAGTCCATCACTAGTAGGCATTACTGAGATGGCGAATTTCGCCAGCATTTCGGCCGTCTTTTCGATACGGTTGGATTCCTTATGGACGGCATGTCCAGCGCCACTGATGACCCCACCTTCCCCGAGGGCAAGAATTACCGCCAGAGGTGTAATGAGGTCATTGGCATCGCGCAGGTCGATTTCTGCGAATTTACTGATATCTGGTAATGATGAAATCTCCACCACTTCGCTCTCACCCTCCAGTGTTCTAGTCCACTGCAGCCCTAACGTCGGTGCTAATTCAGCGATAATCTCATGGCCGAGACAGTCATCATTCTCAGGCCAATTAAGTAATTTGATTGCTGAACTATGAGTCCGGCAGAAAAGCATTGCCAAGACTGCAAGCGAGGCATCACCCGGCATTAAAATCTCATTGGGCAGGGTAGGATTCCATGGATGGAGAACTAATTCGCCACAGGTTAGCGCTATCTCATCGGGCGAACCACTCATGCGCGCCAGCGCATCACTCAGTTCATAATGACGTCTCGAGACCGCGGCGCCACTCAGGCGCAAGGTGAATTCCTGTGGTGCTGCGAGGGCGGCTAGGCGTAACGCCGAAAGAGGTTGGCTTGATTGCGAAATATCGAGGTCGATAAGCCTTGGATTCCACCGCCCGCGCATCATCAACGGTAGAGTTTCGGCACCGTGGCCATGCGATAATTCGACCTCGCATTGTTCAAGGGCTGACCACAGCGCATCACCGCCACGACGGCGCAGACTGCGGTCTCCATCGAGCATTACGGTGAAAGGAAGGCGAGCACAAAGCGCGGTCAACAACCGAAACGTGGTGCCGCTATTTCCACAATTCAGTAGAGCGTTAGGCCGAGTGAAGCCATCTTTCCCGACTCCCCGGATGGTCCAAGAATCGTCATCGAGCGAGATATCCACCCCCATTTGGCTGAGACATCTGGCCATTGACAGGGCATCTTCTCCAGCGCTTGCAGTACCGGTCAGTCGAACCGGTGCTTCGGTTTGTGCGGCGATGAGTGCGAATCGGATCAAGTGGCTCTTCGAAGGAGGCAACCGCCAATTCGCCTCACTCGTTGATTCGATTGGCTCGATTATCAGAACCTCGTCTTTGGTGGCCTGCCGACCCTTGCCCGCATTTGCCTGCCATCGGCCGAGGTTCTTCACGTTGAACACCTCAGCCGCCGATATAGGACATTTCGACCCTTTCACTAGAGGTGGTAGCTAGGCCGCGCAGCTCAGAGTATCTGTCATCTCGATTGTGCCAGATGTCGCGCATGAAATCGCGTACCTCCTCATCGCTTGAGCCACTGCGCAGTAAGGCGCGGAGGTCATCGCCTTTGGCGGCGAAAAGGCAGGTGTAAATCTTGCCATCAGCTGAAATACGGGCTCTGCTACAATCGCCACAAAACGGTTTACTAACCGATGAAATAATGCCTATTTCTCCGCCGCCATCAACGAATACATAGCGCTCGGCGACCTCGCCGGGATAGGTGCTGTGAATTGGCTTGAGTGGATATACCGCACCGATGATGGACAATATCCGTTCTCTGGAGACCACCTCATCCCAACGCCACTCATTGGTCATCCCGACATCCATGAATTCGATGAAGCGAAGAATGTGCGGACTGTAGCGAAAATACTCGACCAGTTGCAAAATGGCATGCTCGTTCACTCCGGCGCGCACGACACAGTTGATTTTCACCTCAAGACCGGAATTGGTTGCAGATTCGATTCCATCGAGAATCTGCTGTAGTGAAATTTTCTCATCATTCATGTCGTTCATGCTGCGAAAAGTCTCGTCGTCAAGCGCGTCGAGCGAAACCGTCACCCGATTGAGGCCAGCCTTGGCTAGGACCAGAGCATATTTGGATAGCAGTGCCCCGTTGGTAGTCAGCGCCAGGTCGATTCCATAGTCGGATAACATCGCCACAAGATTTGCCAGGTCACGCCGCAATAAGGGCTCGCCACCGGTGATGCGGACTTTCTCCACCCCCAGTGGCAACAGCGCCGCTACACAACGGTTGATCTCTTCAAAGGACAGCAGCATCTCGCGGCGCAGAAATTCAAAATCCTCGGCAAATTTTTCCCGCGGCATGCAATACCGACAGCGGAAATTGCACCTATCGGTAACCGAAATGCGCAGGTCGCGCAACGGCCGACCAAGAGTATCGGTGATGGACTTGCTCATGCCTATGGTGTGATGGGGGGAGATACCCACTTTGAATCCTAGCCTATCCGCTTCAGGACGACGAAATCGAAATTGGTCTCAGAGGCATCAGCCATTATCCTGCTCGACCTCAACTCAGGGCTCTGGAATCATCGGCAGCAATACCTCGGCGACTTCAGAATTGGTCAAGCCATAGAAGAGACGAAATTTCCACTCTCCCGTATCAGAGCCAAGGCCACGACTATCGATTACGAAGTAATCACCTTCACTGACGGTAAAGCCTGCATCGCGGTCGAAGAAGGTGACATTTGAACCGATTTTTCCGTACACATCGGCATCAGATGCCATGCCATCGCATGCACTGGGATATGGACAGCTGCCGTTGGGAGAGATGATTTGGAACTGTAGATAATCCGGGTCGAGGTGCTGGTCGAGGTGGGAAAATCGTACCACGTGATAACCATTATCGAGGGCGCGAGTGGAGAGAGAAGCCTGCGGCGGCGATTTCTCGATATTATCGAATGAACTTTGGAACATGATGAAAACCATGCTTGTGAGCATCACCGTGATGGCCAATAACAACACTGTAGCGATGACCGGGCTGACCGCACTCAGATCCTCGCCGAATCCCTTATGAGGGCGACGGCGAGAGATTTGCATACCTACACCTCCACCTTCATATGTTTTCAACACTGCGTCCAGAAAACCCCTCAACGAGATGAATAGAAGCCCTGAATGACCTTTGTCACCGTTTGGATATCGGTGATGTCACGTTTTACCAAGTCTTTCAATATCTGCATCCTCTGCTGAACATGTTGTTCGAATTCAGCTGGACTTATACCTGCAGCATCACAGATTGTCTCTCGCAACTTTGAAGGAATACCGGTCTCGACAATTTCATTAGTGGCCGGGTCAAACTTCCAGATTGCATTCAGACGAGGTTTGTCTCCTTCCATTCCGGCAATCTCGGCGACTTCGGTAATTTTCCTCGCGGTCTTGCCCTGGACGTGAAGCCGTGCTTGGATGATGATAAGGTCTAATCCAGAGAGCATTATCGGTGGAACATTCATTGGCGGATTAATCATTCTGGTAATTGTCTCAGCCGCGGTATTGGCGTGCAGGCTACCGAATGAGCCATCGTGTCCGGTATTCATCGCGGTCAGCAATGTCGCACATTCCGAGCCACGTACTTCTCCGACAATGATTCGGTCAGGGCGCATACGCAAACTTGATTTCAAGCAGTCGTTCATGTCAATCTCTGTGGTTCCGTCAGGGCGCGGCCGGCGGGTTTCCATGCGTAGCCAGTGGTCGTGATATACCTGTAATTCAGCGGTATCTTCGACAGTGAGTAGGCGCTTATCCCAAGGGATGAACATCCCTAGGCAATTCAAGGTGGTGGTTTTTCCAGAGCCTGTTCCCCCAGCGATGACGAAATTTGCCGGGCGGGAGTCCAGTCCTTCTATCCAGACCCACATCATCGCCGCTAAGCGAATATTCACTGAACCGAATTTTATTAAATTTATCATTGTCAAAGGGTCTTCTTGGAATTTACGAATGGTCAAGGTCGGTCCATCTGGTGTTACTGGAGGAATGGTGCCGTTAACTCGAGACCCATCGGGTAATCTTCCGTCAAAGATGGGTACCAAGCCAGGTCCATCGCCAAGGGGAACCGCGGTGAATGAAGCGATATTCTTGGAAATTTTAATTCCCTCTTCATCTTCAATCCAGATATTTGTTCGGCACATTCCATGTTCGCGATGAGCCACCTTCACACATTGTTGACCACCATTATACATCACTTCTTCAAGTCCGTCGTCTTCAAAGAGAGCTTGTAATTTCCCATAGGGATTTGATGGTATTTCTCCATCGACATGGTACATTGGTGCTGGGTGGGTGGCTTCTTTATAGATAGTTACAGCGCCGTATTGTTCTAGTATTGTATCACTCATTTTTTCCCCTCATTATTGTTTTAAGATGTTTATTTGATAAATTTATAAATATTTATTGAGATTGAATTAGTACTAACCGCCAATCAGGTGGTAAGGCACGATATACAGATACGTACCGATGAAACCCCAAATCGGTAAGAACCATAGCACATCTCGTAACCGCCCGAGCATCCTTCCGCTCACCGCAACGCTATACATCGAAACCGCGCAGAAGAATAGGGCAAATGTGTTGTTGAGGAAACCGAGTTGGAAACCATTACTCCAAGGGGCGAATAATCCGACTAGGAACGCGATAAGGAGTGGAAGTCCGACACAGATGAACATCATGATGAGTAAGGAACGGCCACTCAAATCGACTTCTCGCTGGTTCATCAAATCGTTCAGGCGCTCATAGTCGAGGCTCAATTTATACAGAATCTCTTGTAGCGGTGCATCTTGCTCAATCGCCGTGCCCATTATCGCAATTACCCGCTGAACCTGTTCCGAGCGAGTCATCACGGCAAACCGAGCCAAGCCGGCTTCAAAGGTCGACGAGTGACTTTCATCCAATGCCTGTTCAAGTAATTTGGAGATGAGATCGTCTTGGGTTGAAACGATACCCTGCATAGCTTGTTGCATACCTTGACCTGAGCCGATGCTATCGGAAAGTGATGACAACATTCCCGGCAGAGCGTTCTCAAGAACCCTTCTGCGCCGGCGCTCAATCATCGGTGGAATGCCGCCACCAACACCAGCAATGCCGATGATGAGTAGCCAATTTGCCCATCCGACACCCCAGTAATCCAATATCCATAATCCGAGCATCTCAGAAATCATCGTATCACAACCCCGGGTCCTTGAAATGAGCCTTCAGCCCGACCAATACCATTCCTGCTAAAGTGATGAATAATCCACCTGCCACCACACTATCGACCATTCCTTGTTCCATCGACATGCCCACAGCCGCCCCGGCTTCGCCCATCAATTGGGGAAATAATCCCACCAGTGAGAGGATGATTGGCCCCAACATTCCGAATGTCAGCAGACTCTCGGGCATTCCGGCTAGGTCTTCGATATATTTCTCTACCTTCTCGGTACGAATCTCCTCTTCTCGCCCACCTTGAGTCTTTAGCGTGTCGATGATATTGGTATCGGAAATAATGTTGTTCAGAAGGGTATTGAGCATTTTCTTATACCCCGCATACTTTGATTCTGAGATGGTACGTCGGAGTTCCTCCTCCATCGACCGCCCCTTGCCGACATTTGTCATTATCAGGGAAAAATCTTCGCTGACGATTCCGTAGCCACCTTGGCCGATACTGTGAATCGCCGCCTCAAGGCCGATACCCGAGGTCATGAGGATTTCCAGCGAGCGGATGACGTAGAGCAATTCTCTGGCCTCATCCATGTCCCGCATTATCTCACCTCAACGAATATCTTCCAGCAGTTCAAACTCAAACACGTTGTTAGAGCCATCATAAGAAAATGAACTGAAGACGACCTTGACATCTCTCTCCTCAAACGGATCATGGATGTAAGGTTGGCCACCGCGGAACATCGAGATGACATTTTTGTACATATCCTCATCCATTTCCCCACGGACGTTGTAAACCGCTGATTCCGCTCCCTCATCCACCAAATCGTCGCCTTCGCCGCCATGAACCACGGTTCTGGTTATTCGTCGAGTGATCGAGACCGAAATATCACACTCTTCGATGCGAATCCAATCGGTCGTGCTGGTCCCCGCTGCAGGCCTAATGAAGAAATCTCTCGTCGCCATGGCTCATCCCTACATCGCGACAACCGCCCCCGCCCTTGAATATATTGGGTGTCGTTTCAGTCTATGCTGGCATACTACTCATGTATCTTGAACCAGCCGAATCGATACTCGTCAATGACTTCGTCGGAAACCAACTCGTCTAAAGCACCATCTGCATCTTCGCTGGTAAACCCTCGTGCTTGGCAATTGGCGATAATCTTGGTCAGGTCGACTCCATCGCCTTGGTCAGCACTACGGACAATCGATTCTATGGTGGCCCGCAGGACTTCAGAATCAGTTGCCGTGTTATCATCATCTTCGGTTTTTCCAACCCCGCTGGGCGAATTATCGACGATGACTATTTTCGGTTGATCAGGCAGGTCGGCAACCCCGGATTTCCCCTCGGCCAGGTCGAGGGCGCGCATCACCGTCAATTTGTAGACCTCGGGGTCGAAATCGCCATAGTGGGCGCGGGCGAGAACCAGGCCCTCGATGTGATCTGCGTCCACTCCGGCTTCGGAGAAAGCTTGAGCGCTGGCCTCAAGACCGCGTGCCTTGTCGGCAGAGATTACCCGTCTCATCGTCGCATCGGCAGATTCAACCAACCAATTGGCATAGGTGGTGCGGTCGATGATGCACATCTCCTCGGGGCGCAAACTGGTGTAGACTGCACCATCATCGGATTGGAATAAGCTAGTTTTGGCCACCATCATCATCAGGATGGGATCGCCTTCCTGCAGATTCTTCGACCACTCCTCGGCCTTCACCAGCAAGCCTTCGTCCTGAAAATCACCGATTGAGAAGTAATGCAGTCCCGAAGCATCGCGCAGCGTACCTTGCCACATCATCGCGCCGGCACTGGTCTCGCGCGGTTGCAGGCTTTCGAGTAGGCCGGCGACAATCGCTCGATTGATCTTGGCGCCCAATTTGGTGATGACGAAATTCGGATCGAATTGCCCCGAGCCGCGCTCCTGTAGGCTGGATTCGGTGTATTCCTGCGCCAGCATTCGCACCGCCGGTTGGCGGCGGATTCGACCGGTTGTACTAGGCTGCATCAGTTCAACCCCCACTTACTGCGAGATTCGGTGGCCGCCAAGACCGCATCGACCTCGACCGCCTCGATGACATTGGCGATGATCATCATCCCCTGGTCGTCGACGATTGATCGCCCATCAACTTTCAATTGCCGCCCCAATAGACGTTCTCGTAGTGATTGAGCAAAGCCGAATTGACCCTTCTCGGCCAACATATCCTCGAATCCGGACAAGTCGGTGTCCAGGAATGCCAAGGTTGGCTCGCTGCCGATTATCACCGAACCGCTGGCCTGGCCATCGTCGATGACCATGCGCATGCGAATATCTCGTGTACCGACAACGTCTCCATGAACCTGACAATTATCATCACTAAGGGTTCGGCGACATTCAGGACAGCGCCAGATTATTCCGCAATCATCGCGCACTGAGACGACGGTGGCGACGGTCGATATTCCGACCCGAGAGCCGGATTTCGCCAATTCACTGAGATCGACCTCGATGACGTGATTCTCGACATTGATGTCCTGCCACGGTTTCTGCTCTAGACGGATGACCTGATTCGCATTATCGATGGTAACGTCGGGAATTCCCTGCCAGGCGCGAATGCGAGCATTCTCAAGGCGAACGACGATTGGTAATTCATCCTCGGTGATGCCGACATCACACCACATCGAAGACTTGCATTGGCCGGTCGGGTCGATCAACTGCCCGGCATAGACGGTCTTATCCTCACCTTCGGCATTGGTGAATTT
>JYMV01041007.1_pt1 | contig 13193 bp, 14 predicted proteins | sample 338911 | NCBI WGS metagenome assembly JYMV01 (sample SAMN03354496, study PRJNA234377) | hydrothermal vent metagenome | biome: Deep sea; feature: Hydrothermal plumes at the Eastern Lau Spreading Center, Western Pacific Ocean; material: Seawater | place: Tonga | collected 2009 | depth 2000 m m | reverse complement strand
ATATTAAAAGAAATTAATGAAAGATTAGATTTTTTATTAAATGTAGGTTTGGACTATCTCACTTTATCAAGAGAATCTGGAACTTTGTCAGGTGGAGAATCTCAAAGAATAAGATTAGCATCGCAAATTGGTTCTGGATTAACCGGAGTTATATACGTATTGGATGAACCTTCTATCGGTTTGCATCAAAAAGATAATGTTAAATTAATTAATGCTTTAAAAAGACTTAGAGATTTAGGTAACACTGTCATAGTAGTTGAACATGACACTGAGACTATGGAAAATGCAGATCATATTATCGATTTAGGTCCTGAAGCTGGTGTAGATGGAGGTTATGTAGTAGCTCAAGGAGAAATAAAAACAATAATGGATAATAAAAATAGTATTACAGGAAGTTATTTATCTAAGAAAAAAAGTATTCCTATTCCGAATATAAGAAGATTAGCAAAAAATGCTAGATATTTGGAAATTTTAGGAGCTACAGGTAATAATTTAAAAAATATAAATCTTAAAATTCCGTTGGGAACATTTACGTGCGTAACTGGAGTATCTGGTAGTGGAAAATCTACACTTATAGTTAATACTCTATATAACGCATTAAATTTAATGCTCAATAATAATAAATCTAGAAAATTACCAAAACCATTTAAAAATTATAAAGGTGTAGAACAGATAGACAAAATTATTAATATAGATCAATCTCCAATTGGAAGAACTCCAAGATCCAATCCAGCAACTTATACCGGAGCATTTGGTCCAATAAGGGATTGGTTTACAAATCTACCTGAATCAAAAGCTAGAGGATACAAAGTTGGTAGATTTTCTTTTAACGTTAAAGGAGGAAGATGTGAATCATGTGAAGGTGATGGAGTTATAACTTATGAAATGCATTTTTTACCAGATGTCTACATTGCATGTGATGTTTGTAAAGGTAGCAGATACAATCGTGAAACACTTGAAATCAAATATAAAGATAAAAATATTGCAGATGTATTGAACATGACAGTTGATGAAGGTTGTAAATTTTTTGAAAATATACCAGCTGTAAGATCAAAATTACTTACCTTAAAAAAAGTTGGCCTTGGTTATATAAAAATAGGACAACAAGCTACAACATTATCTGGAGGCGAAGCACAAAGGATAAAATTAGCTAAGGAATTATCAAAAAGATCTACTGGTAGAACCATGTATATTTTAGATGAACCTACAACTGGTTTGCATGCCCATGATATTAAAAAATTGTTGGAAATTCTTCAAACCTTTGTTGTTCAAGGAAATACAGTAGTTGTTATAGAACACAATCTGGATGTAATAAAAACCGCCGATTGGATAATTGATATGGGACCAGACGGTGGAATAAACGGTGGTCAAATTATAGCAGAGGGTAATCCTGAAAAAATAACTGAAATAAATGGCAGTTATACAGGAGATTTTCTAAAAAATATTATTAACAGCAAGTTAAAAAAAACAGCTTAGTTTTGTCACAAAAAATGATATGATTTACTCATGGTCTCTATATTACAATCTCTATCAAAGACTATTCATTTATCTATAATCCTTACAGTTTTATTATTCATTGGATTATTTCTCGGCGGTGGGGATTGGGCTTTTGACCAGTTGTTTTGGAGTTGGCTATTTAGATATTTTCATGTTCTTGCAGGTGTCATGTGGATAGGCTTACTTTGGTACTTAAATTTTGTTCAGATACCAAGCATGTCAAAAATTCCGGATGATCAAAAACCAGCGATCGGTAAAGTAATAGCGCCAGCAGTACTTTTTTGGTTCAGATGGGCAGCCCTCGCCACAATAGTTACTGGTTTAATAGTTGCTACTTTAAATGGTTATATTCACCAAGCTCTAGCATTAGGCATAGGAAGTGGTGGTGGTAAAAACACTGCTATTGGTATTGGAATGTGGTTGGGTCTAATTATGGCGTATAATGTTTGGTTTATCATTTGGCCAAATCAAAAAAAAGCACTGGGAATTGTAGAAGTTACTCCTGAAGAAAAAGCTAGATCAGCAAAGACAGCGATGTTAACTTCTAGAATAAATACTTTGTTATCACTACCAATGTTACTATCAATGGTAATGGCTCAAAACCTTTACTAATTATTTTCTTTATCCTTTTTTAAAATAGTTTTTTGATTTACGTTTGTATAATTTAAGATTGGTGTGGCTACAAATATAGATGAATAAGTTCCAACTATAACTCCAATAATCATTGCAAAAGAAAAACCTTTTAATATAGCTCCCCCAAAAATATAGATAGAAAATAAGGCTAGCAACGTAGTTACCGAAGTAATTAAAGTTCTAGATAATGTTTGGTTAGTTGAAAGATCAGAAATTTCTGAAATTGATATCTTTGAATATTTTTTTAAATTTTCTCTTACACGATCAAATATTACAACCGTATCATTCATAGAATAACCTACTATTGTAAGCACTGCAGCTACAATGGACAAATTAACTTCATAAGATAGAAAAGAAAAAATTCCCACAGTAATAATTACATCGTGTATTAAAGCTATAATAGCCCCCAAGCTAAATTGCCATTCGAATCTTATCCAAATATAAAATAGCATTGCGGCTAATGATAAGCTAATCGCTAATAAACCTGCTCTCAGTAATTCTTTGCTAACTTTTGGACCAACATTTTCTACTCGCCTGAAATTGATTTGAGAACCTAAATCTGCAGACAATTTATCATTGATTGATTTGATAAAGTTTTCATCATCAGATTTTGTTATTTCAATTTTTGCTAAATAATCATTTTCTTTACCAAATTTTTTTACAGTAACATCTCCTAAATTCATTTTTAAAAATGATTGTCTTATTTCAGCTATATTGGTCATTGAATTTTCTGTTCTTAGCTCAATAAGAGTGCCTCCCTTAAAGTCGACCCCTAAATTCAGTCCTTTAAACAAAAGAACAAGAATAGAAAAAATAATAAAAATTAATGACAGAATATTCAGTTTTCTGTAAAAATGAGAAAATTTAATATCATTAGACACTCTGAAAATCATATTACGATTTGTTTATCCCTATTTCTCATGACATAAAGTGATGATAAGTGACGAGCAAAAAAATATGCACAAAATAAAGTTGTTAAAACACCTATTCCAAGAGTCAGAGCAAAACCCTTAACTGGACCGGACCCTAGAAAGAAAAGTATAACTGCTGATATTAAGGTTGTTATATTTGCATCTAGGATTGCTGATTGTGCTCTTTTGTAACCCATGTCAAAAGCATGAATATTAGATTTTTCAATTTTCATTTCTTCTTTTATTCTTTCAAAAATTAACACATTTGCATCTACTGCCATACCAACTGTTAGAATGATTCCAGCAATTCCTGGTAGAGTTAATGTGGCTTCAAAAATTGTTAAAATACCAATTAAAAGAATAAGATTAATGATTAAAGCAAGATCAGCAATAATTCCTAAGAACTTATATTTAAAAAGCATATAACCTATGACTAATAAGAAACCTATGGCCAACGAAATAGCCCCGGCTTTAATAGAGTCTTCGCCAAGATCGGGACCAACTGTCCGTTCCTCAATGATGTTAAGTGGTGCCGGTAATGCTCCTGATCTAAGCAATAATGCTAAATCAGTCGCCGATTGAAATGTAAAGTCACCTGTAATTTGTCCATTACCACCTAATATTGCCTCTCTGATGACTGGTGCGCTAATAATTTTATTGTCTAAAATTATTGCCATTCTTTTACCAACATTACTAGAAGTAGCCCTAGCAAATTTTTTTGATCCAGTTCTGTCAAAGGTAAAACTTACTACCGCTTCATTAATTTCTCTATCGAGTTTCGGTTGAGCATTAATCAGATTATCTCCACTCAAAATAACTCTTTTGCTAATATTTAATTGACCGTCATCATCTTCATAAAATAAAAGTTCAGAACCAAAAGAATCTTCAGTTTCAGAAACCAATCTAAAAGTTAAATTTGCAGTTTTCCCCAATAAATTTTTTATTCTATTAGGATCATCTAGCCCTGGCAACTCAATCAAAATTCTATCATTACCTCTTCTAATAATAGTAGGGTCTTTAGTTCCAACTTCATCTATTCTTCTTCTAACTATTTCTAAAGAATCATCTAACATAGAGTTTTTAATCTCGATTAGTCCAAATTTAGAATATGTAATTGTTACTAGATCCTCCGCAGGAGAAAGGGTCCGCATGTTCTTAATAAAGTAATCCATTTCATAAGATCTATATGTGCTATAGTAAATATTGATAGAGTTATTTTTATTGAGAAAAAAATCTTCAAATCTTTTTATATCGTCTTTTAATAATTGAAAACTAATTGTTTCATTTTGCAATTGTAAATTTTTATATTTTATTTTATTTTTTTTTAAGGCTTTCCTAATAAAAATTACTTTATCTTGCAATCTTTGCTTTATGACAGGTTGTGAATCAACTTCAAGCAGCAAATAGGATCCTCCTTGAAGATCTAGGCCCAAATTAACTTTTTTTGATAATAAAATGTTATCTTCATTTTCAAAAAAATTTGCTAAAGAAAAAAATGATAAAAAAACTATTACAAAATATATACTAACTAATTTAAGTTTTGAAAAATATAACACAAAAGTAATTACTTTTTTGTATTAGGTTTATTTAATAAACTTTGTATTGTCGATTGAACAACTTGGACTGTTACATTTTCTGAAATTAATATATCTACTTTATCATCTCCTAAGACTCTTTCAATTTTACCTACAATGCCTCCTGAGGTAACTACCTCATCGCCTCTTTTTAGAGCAGTAACCATTATCTTATGATCCTTAACTTTTTTTTGCTGAGGTCTTATTAAAAAGAAATAAAAAATAACAAAAATTAGAATTAAAGGAATAAACTGCGCAAAACCTGATCCTGACATAATAGCTCCTAAATTTGTACTATGATTATACTAAATAAAAAAAATAAACAATAAAAATTAACCTATACGTTTTTCTCCATGCATATAAGATATTAGAACTTCAGGAATTGTGATACTTCCATCTTGCTGTTGATAATTTTCCATAATAGCAATTAATGTTCTTCCAACAGCTAAGCCGGATCCATTTAATGTGCCCAAAAAATCTGAATCGCCTTTTTCGTTTTTGTACTTAGCACTCATTCGTCTTGATTGAAACTGACCACAAGAAGAACAGCTTGAAATTTCTCTATATTTATTTTCAGAAGGTATCCAAACCTCTAAATCATATGTTTTTTCTGCGCTAAATCCCATATCACCTGTAGATAACAAAACTACCCTATAAGGAAGTTTTAATTTATTCAAAATTTGTTGGGCACAATTGGTCATCCTATCCAATTCTTCAAGACATTTCATTGGTTCAATAATACTAACAAGTTCAACTTTGTAAAATTGATGTTGTCTAATCATTCCTCTGGTGTCTTTTCCATAACTGCCAGCCTCTTTTCTAAAGCATGCAGTTGAAGCTACCAATCTCAAAGGCAATTCTTCTTTTTTTAAAAATGATTCTCTAACTATATTTGTTAAAACAACTTCAGCTGTAGGTATTAAAAATTTTCTAGACTTTTCATCTTCTAATTTAATTTCAAATTGATCACTCTCAAACTTTGGGAGCTGCCCCGTTCCAAACATTGTATTATCAGTTACAATTAATGGGGGTGATATTTCTTGATATCCAAACTCATTAGTATGACAATCCAACATAAAATTAGAAATTGCTCTTTCAAGAAGAGCTAGTTTATCTTTAAGAAATACAAATCTAGCCCCCGATGTCTTTGTGGCAACATCAAAATCCATTAAATTTAGCCTTTTTCCAATTTCGTAATGTGAGATTGGTTTAAATTCAAATTTAGAAATTTCACCAATTTTTTTAATCTCTTTATTTGAGCTTGCATCATTACCAACAGGGACATCATCTAAGGCTAAATTAGGTAATGAGCTAAGTGTTGCTTCAATTTCATTTTCTATTTTTATATGTGATTTATCAAATTGTTCAATTTCTTTTGATATTTTTTTTGATCGTGAAAATTGACTTTTGTCTTGTTTTTTAGAGATAATTTTTTTTTCTTGTTCAAGTTTTTCCTTATTTTGGATTAACTCTCTATTTTTTTTGTCTAAATCTAATAAGTTCTTTAAGTTAATATTTGTATTTCTATGACTAAGTTTCTTTAAAAAAAAATTAGGTTCTTTTCTAATTAATTTAATGTTATGCATCTTTTTTCTTTTTCTCAATAATTTTTACTGACAATATAGATATTTCATAAAGAATTAACAAAGGTATTCCCAGACCAATTTGTGTGATTGGATCTGGTGGAGTTAATATAGCTGCTAGTGCAAAAATTATCACTATTACATATTTTCTTCTTTTTTTTAAATATTGCGAATCAATAAAACCCACTCTAGCTAAAAGACTTAATAATATTGGTAATTGAAAACTAATTCCAAAAGCAAAAATAAGTCTCATAATTAAAGACAAATACTCATTAACTTTTGCTTCTAATTGTATAGGTAGACTACTAATATGCGCAGAAGTTTCGAAACTTAAAAAGAATTTAATAGCTAGGGGCATAATCAAATAATAAACCAACATACCACCCAATAAAAATAAAGTAGGTGAAGCTATTAAATAAGGTAATAAAGCCCTTTTTTCATTTTTGTATAAGCCTGGAGCTACAAATTTCCAGATTTGAGTTAAAATTATAGGACTTGTAATAAACATTGCGGCAAAAAAAGCAACTTTTAAATATGTTATGAATGTTTCGTGCAAAGCAGTAAAAATCATTCTTCTATTAATTTCATCGTCCTTTACCGCTTCAGCGTATGGAGCTACTAAAAAACTATAAATATTTTCTGAAAAAAAATAACATATAACGAAAATAATAAATAAATAAATGATACATTTTACAAGTCTTGATCTTAATTCGGTAAGATGTTCAACAAAACTCGATTGTTTAACTTTCTCATCATTCATCTTTTTTATTTTTATCTGCTACATTAGATAAATTTTTTACAGAAGAAATTTCATCTTCAATAGTATTCTCTACTTCTGTTATATCTTTTTGGAATTCATTAAAATAATTTTTAAACGATCCTATCCATGATCCTATTTTTTTTAACATAATTGGAAAATCTTTTGGACCAATAATTAATATAGCCAAAACCACAATAATTAGTATTTCGAACCATCCAATTTGTGGCATTTAAAAATTATTTTTTATCTGAATTTGGATCTTCGTTAGATTTATCTTTTGATGATACAGATTCTGTCTGATCTTGAGTTGGATCTTTCATCCCCTTTTTAAAACTTTTGATGCCCTTTGCAACATCTCCCATTAAATCAGAAATCTTGCCTCTTCCAAAAAGAAGAACGACTAACACAACAACGATTGCAATTTGCCAAAAACCTATACTCATATGTAAATTATATACATTTTTATTAATTTATCAAAGGTATCTTTTATTCTTCATTAGATTTAAGAGACCGTTTCAACATATCATCTATATTTGAATAAATATTCTCTTTTTTTTCATCTTTTTGCTCCTTATAAAATTTACCACTTCCAAATATTGACGAATCTACATTCGAGCTATCTATCAATCCCGTTGATGTAAGTTCTTCTATGTTTGGTAAGTCTGATAACTTTTGTAAATTAAAATGGCTCAAAAAATCATCTGTCGTAACATATTGAATAGGTTTACCTGGAACATTTTTTCGACCTGATGATCTTACCCAATTTAGTTCTAATAATATTTCTAAAGTTCCCGAGGCAAACGATACGCCGCGAATTTCTTCTATTTCAGATCTAGTAACAGGTTGATGATATACAATAATTGCTAGAGTTTCGATCGCGGCTTTTGATAATTGTTTTTTGGCGTACGTTTGGATACTCATAAATTTTGAAAGATCTGATGCGGTACGAAATGACCATTTTTTTGTAATACAAATTAAATTTATTCCTCTGTTTTGGTATTGCCTTTCTAAAGAATTTAAAATTTTTGAAATATTTGTTTTTGTTTTTAGTTTTTCTTGAATACTTTCTTCATCTAACGGTTCCTCGGCGGCAAATAAAATTGCCTCTACTTGTCTTTCTAGATTAGATGTACTATTAGGAAATTTTAAAATTTTTACATCATCTTTTTTCATTATTGTTTTCCTTAATTAATAATCTTTCAAAATTTTTTTTTTGCATAATACTAATTAGCCCTTCTCTAGTAAGTTCAAGTGATGCTGAAAAAAGTCCACATAAACCAGTCTTTTTAAGTTTATTGTTCTTTTTAAATCGCGAAGGAATTAGCTCTGAAATATCGCACCAATCATTCAATTTTTTTATACTTGATTTTATTATTTTTACGCCTTGTTCAGTAGTACAAACTGGTAATTTTGATATATTTATAGATAAAAAATTTCTCCTCATTATATGGTTAGAGTAGGATTTTAATAATTCATACAAGGAAACAGCATATTTAGAGTTTCTTGTAGTTCTAATGCCTCCAGTCATTCCTCGCATATACACATCTATTCCAAGTCTTTTTTTTTTTAATAATTGATCAGAAAATAATCTTATCAACTCTAATTTTTTTAATTGCAATTTTAACTTTTCCGCCACTTCACTAGCCTTAAAATCATCCTCATCATCTTCTGGTAGCAAAAGCTTTGACTTTAAATAAGCCAACCATGTAGCCATAAGAAGATATTCAGAAGCCAGTGTTAAATTAATTTTTTTTACACTATTAATAAATTCTATAAATTGGTCAGCTAGTTGAGTAATGGAAATATTTGCTAGATCAACTTTTTGAGCTTTAGCTAGATCTAATAAAACTTCTAGTGGACCTGAATAGTTATCAATATCAATTTTTAACGTTTCTTTTCCTTCAAATTGCATAAAAACAACTTTATCCTAAAAATTTATAGAAATGCGATGTTTTTTTTTGAGTGAAATTATCAATATTGGGTATAACTTTTGATAATTTAGACATTTCACTCATATTACCGTTACAATGAAGTATTAAATTGCAACCCGCCTGTATAGCCTTAGTCGCATTTTCTTCCAATTTATATTTTAATGATTTCATAGATATATCATCAGAAATTAAAAGACCTTTGAAATAAATATGATTACGTATGACTTTCTTAATAATAATTTTCGAGTGTGTTGCCGTATTAACAAGATCATATATTGAATAAACCGCATGTGCGGTCATGGCAAAAAGGGACTTACATCTTCTAAAAGGTTTAAAATCTTTTCTCATAAGTTCTTTTTTATTAGTTTTAATTATTGGCGTTTTATAATGACTGTCACATTTTGACAGGCCATGGCCAGGGATGTGTTTAATGACAGTCGCTATGTTATTTTTTTTATATAAATTTATACACACATTACCGAGCTTTGCTACATTTTCGGAATTTTGTGAAAATGATCGATTACCAATAACATTGTGAGTATTTTTTCTTATTACATCAAGAACAGGAACGGTATTGATGTTTATTCCCACTTTTTTAAATATCTCACACACTTTATCTATGTAAATTTTATAAACTTTATAAAATAGTTTTTTGTCTTTATTGTACAGTCTACCAAAAAATTCTTGCGAAAAAAAACTCAGATTAATAATTTTATTTAATCTAGAAACTCTCCCACCTTCTTGATCTATTAATATTGGATACTTTTTGTCATGTAAGACTTTTTTAATTTCGTCTATTAAAATTTTTAATTGAGTGATATTTTTTATATTTCTCGAGAATAATATAATTCCCCATGGTTTCACTTTTTTAAAAAATTTCTTTTCTTTGTTTGTTAACCGATAACCCTTTATTCCAAAAATTACTGCTTTTCTATTCATTGCTATTAGATATTAATTTTTCCCAAAATCTTTTTTTTCTCTTATTTTTAAAATTCTCTAAATCACTTACATAAATAAATGTATTATTTGTATCATTTTTTAAGACTGGCAAATTATTTTTATCATTGTCTAATGACGTTTCATAAGATGATCTCGATTGATTAGTAAATACTATATTTTGTTCTGAAAAATAATATTTCGATATTAAAAAAATAAAAGTAAAAAAAATTATCAAGAAAAATGCATTTTTAATTCTCTTGTACATCACATACTACTAGGAGCGGAAACTCCTAAAATTAACATTCCATTTTTTATTACAATTGATAGCGCCTGCAAAACAACTAACCTGGAATTGTTGATATTGTTATGTTTAGAAACAAATCGAAATTCTTTATTATCTTTGCCCAAATTCCAATATGAATGAAATAAAGTTACAAGCTCATAAAGATAAAACGGTATTCTGTGTGGCTCAAGTCTTGAGGATGATAATTCAACACATTTTGGCCATTCTGAAATTTTTTTTAAAATTTCAATTTCATATCGATTAAGAGTAAATTTTTTATTATCCAACTTAATTCTGCTTCTTAAATCTAATTTAAGTAATCGAAAAATTGAATTAATACGAGCATAAGCATACTGCACATAAAACACAGGATTATCTTTAGATTTTTCAGTAACTTTCTCGAAATCAAAATCTAGCTCAACATCATTGCTTCTATTTAACATCATAAACCTGGTTGAGTCTTTACCAACTTCCTTGATCAAATCTTCAACGGTAATATAATCTCCTTTTCTTTTTGACATTTTAAAAGGCTTTCCATTTTTAAATAATTTGACTAATTGGGATACTTTACATACTAAATTTACTTTATTTTTAGAAATAGCTTTTGTTGCTGATATAATTCTTTTGGTATATCCAGCATGGTCGGCACCAAGAATATTTATTAAAACATCAAATTTTCTAGAAATTTTATGTGAATGATACGCCATATCTCCGGCAAAATAAGTCCATGCTCCATCAGCTTTTTGTAATGCTCTGTCGGTATCATCTCCAAATAAAGTTGATTTGAATAATAATTGATTTCTTATCTTCCAATTTTTTGTTTGTTCACCCTTGGGAATATCTAATTTACCCTCATAGATGTAATTTTCTTTTTTTAATTTTTTAACTACTTTTGAAACCGTTTTATTGTTAATCAATTTAGATTCGTAAACAAAATTATTATGTTTTACACCCAACAAATTTAAGTTGCCTTTTATCAATTGCATAGAATGCTTTAAAGATTCTGAATACAGCCTCTTGTATATTTTTTCAAGATTGGTGAAATCTTTTATGGCTTTACTTTTAATTATTCTTTTTGCAATATCGATTATATAATTTCCCGGATATAAGTTTTTGTCATTTGGAAAAGTTTTATTTTCAGTAATTTCTAATATTCTATAATAAACTGAAGAAACAAAACTTTTTATTTGTTCGCCATAATCATTGACATAATATTCTTTTGTTACTTTATTGCCATTAAAACTGAGTAGGTTGGATAGTACGTCTCCCAAAACAGCACCACGACAATGACCTACGTGTAAAGGTCCGGTGGGATTAGCAGAAACAAATTCAATATTATATTTTTTTTTAAGAGTTGCATTAGATCCGTATTTAGAATCCAACTTAATTATTTTAGTTAAATATTCTCTCCAAAATGAAATATTAAAACAAATATTTAAAAAACCTGGTCCAGCTATTTCAATGCTTTTAAATTCTTTAAAATTTGATAATAGATGTTTTTTTAAAATTTCACCCAACTTAATAGGTGAAGTTTTATTAACTTTTGCTAAAATCATTGCAGCATTACAAGATATATCAGCCTTATGATTTTTTGGTGGCAGCTCAACAGTAAATCTTTTGAGTTGTAAAGAAATTTGTATTAACTTTTTCTTTTCTAAATTTTTTAAACTATTAAATATTTTCTTTTGATAATGTAATAATAAATTCATTTTATTTTCTTATGCAAATTAATTGCATACCTGTCGGTCATACCAGCTACAAAATCAGCTATAACTCGTTCTTTATGCTCGTTTTTGAACTTAGTCTCGCTAATATATTTTTTAGGATTTTTTAACAAGTATTTAAACAGATCATTTATTACTCTTTTCCCTTTATTAGCACTAGTAATAACTTTTTTGTGATTATACATATTGCGTTTTAAAAATTCTTTTATTTCCTTATCTATCTTTTTCATTTTAACTGAAAAATCAACTATCAAACGATCTTGTTTATAAATATCATTGATTGATTGTGGACTACATAATTTTAAGTTTTTATTAGTTGTATTTATAACATCAACAACCATTAAATTAATGAGATCTCTTACGATTTGACTAATAATTATTTCTTTTCTAAAATTTTTTATATTCTTAACGTGTCTATTTATTAATTTAGATACATGCGGCATTGAGACAATTTTTTTAAATGAAAATAAACCTGCTCTTAGTCCGTCTTCTAAATCATGATTATTATAGGCAATATCATCTGAAATAGCGGCAACCTGAGCTTCTAATGACGGAAATGTATTGAAAACTATTTTGTTTCTAAATTGATCTTTTCTAAAAATTTTTTTAAAGTCAGTGAAGTTTTTAACTGGACCATTATGTTTAATCAAACCATCTAATGTTTCAATTGTAAGATTTAAGCCATAAAATTCATAATATTTATTCTCTATCAAAGTTACTATTCTCAATGTTTGTATATTGTGATCAAATCCTCCATGCTTTCCCATGCATTGACTTAGAGCTTCTTCCCCTGCGTGTCCAAAGGGCGTGTGACCAAGATCATGTGACAAACTTAGGGTTTCGCTTAAATCTTCATTTAGGCCAAGAAATCTTGCAAGAGTCCTAGCAATTTGTGAAACCTCCATTGAATGTGTAAGTCTAGTTCTATAATGATCTCCCTCGGTATTTACAAAAACTTGGGTTTTGTGTTTAAGTCTCCTGAATGATGAAGAGTGAATTATTCTATCTCTATCTCTTTGATAAGGAGATCTAATAGAATTTTCAGATTCTTTATAAATTCTTCCTTTACTATTAATTGATCTAACTGCATAAGGTTTTAGGTGATTTTCCTTATAATTTTTTTGCATTATTTAATTAAGTGGATTATATTACAATAAACCAGATAAAAATGATTAAAGAAATAAGTTTTAGTAAAAAAGCCGTGGAAAGAATTGATCAACTCATAGCAAAAAAACCGTCCGGTACATTTTTTAGAATTGCCATAAAAGGTGGTGGTTGCTCCGGATTTAAATATGATTTTTCTTTTGACAACAAGATTGACGAAAATGATTTAAAACACGCAAATATAGTTGTAGATA
>JYMV01014555.1_pt1 | contig 13194 bp, 10 predicted proteins | sample 338911 | NCBI WGS metagenome assembly JYMV01 (sample SAMN03354496, study PRJNA234377) | hydrothermal vent metagenome | biome: Deep sea; feature: Hydrothermal plumes at the Eastern Lau Spreading Center, Western Pacific Ocean; material: Seawater | place: Tonga | collected 2009 | depth 2000 m m | reverse complement strand
GGCATATCGTATATTTTTAAGTTCTCATAAATGTATAAGTACCACAAATAGTTGCCCTGTCTATCCCCGGTTTTTTCCTGTTAATCGGAGTAGAGGTGCTTATTAATTATCTTCAGGAAAAAGATTACTATAAACTCAACGATGCCCTGACGAGCATTAGCTGTGGGATAGGCTCAGAATTGTTTGGAATATTTTCAAAAACCGCGCTTTTCTTTGGGTACTTATACATTTATGAGAACTTAAAAATATACGATATGCCAGACACAATTTGGTCGTGGGTAATATTATTTTTTGGGGTTGATTTCTTTTACTACTGGTTTCACAGGAAGAGTCACGAAGTCAACTTTATCTGGGCTGCACATATTGTTCATCACCAGAGTGAGGAGTACAACCTCTCTACCGCGCTAAGACAGGCCTGGTTTCAAAGTTCATTCTCCTGGGTGTTCTATTTACCACTTGCATTTGTAGGTTTTAGTCCGTACGCATTTTTGGTGGTAAAGGGGATCAACTTGGTTTATCAGTTTTGGATTCATACAAAGCTAATCGGGAAAATGGGTTTTTTAGAGCTGTTTATGAATACTCCCTCTCACCATCGCGTGCATCACGGCAAGAATCCAAAGTATCTGGATAAGAACTACGCAGCTGTATTTATTATTTGGGATAGAATGTTCGGAACTTACATGAAAGAAGAGGAAGAGCCGGTCTTTGGTATAACCAATACTTACAAGAGCTGGAATCCTGTCTGGACGAATTTTCATTACTGGGGTGAGCTGTGGGAGATCTCTAAAAACTCTACACGCTTGGTGGATAAGATTAAAGTGTTTCTAAAACCACCGGGCTGGAGACCAGCAGAGCTGGGCGGATTTAAAGGTGCTCCAGAAGTTGATAAAGAAACTTACGAGAAATACGATGTAGCTGTATCAAATTCACTGGCTGCTTACTCCTTTATTCAATTTATACCTGCCTTGGGATTGGCGGCGGTATTTTTGTTTCTCGAGAAGGAGTTTTCTGCTGTGCAGCAAATGGCTATTACGAGCTTGGTTATATTCTCTTTGCTCAGTAGCGGCGCCATCTTTGAAAAGGCAAAATGGATAACAATTGGCGAATATGTTAGGTTGCTTGCCATTCCATGTGCTGCGCTTTTATTTATGGAAACAGCCGGTTTTTCCACAATCATCCTGGTGGCAGGGAGCTGGGCTTTGCTTTCACTCGTGTGGTTTAGTTCGCAGCTCAAGGGGTTCCAAACTGCGAAATAAATTTTATGAAGCAAGAGCACACTTTAGCCTGCTTTATCTGTAGTAAGCTGCGTGGAATGAAATATTCCTTCTCATCTGCCGAAGCGGAACGCGAATTAATTTTTTGAGTACCTTACTTTCTTAATTTTAGGTAATGAAGACGATCTTTCCATTGTTATGTGTTGTGCTATTGTGCTTCATTCAGCTCTCGGTTGCTGAAGAACCTCAGCCAATCTGGATAGGAGGTGTAGTAATCAAATTTAAGGAAGGCTCGCCGGAGAATCTAAAGCGAGAGAGCATCGAGGGTGCATTGACCGCAGAAGAAGCGAGAATATTGAAAATTACTTTCCTGCACGATATTACCATCACCACCTTGGATAAGGGAAAATATGAGATAAATACTGAAAGGTTTACACAAATAAAGACTGAGCTTGAATTATTAGAGAGCGTTGAGTTTGTGAACGCCTTTATGGTTAACAAAGAGGGGAGTTATGCAGCCAGCCTGGGAGAGTTTTACGTAAAGCTAAAATCGACATCCGATCTGGAAAAACTTCAATTATTTGCCCATAAGACCGCAACGCGTATTGTGGAGCCCTATGAATACATGCACAATGTGTATGTGCTGTATGCAGATAAGCACTCACAGGGAAATTCTTCGGAAATGGCAGATCTATTCTCTTCGACAGGATTGTTTAGATACGCGTCTGCCAACAGTTTATTCTCACTGAGCGCAACTACCAATGACTTTTTTTTTGATTGGCAGTGGGCAATTGTGAATGAAGGAACGGGCGCTCAGTTTTTGGGAACGGTAGACGCTGACATGGATGTGGACAGTGCATGGACGATCACCACTGGAGATTCAACCATTAAAATTGCGGTGTTGGACTCAGGTACCGATACTTTACATCCGGATTTAATACCCAACTTATTGCCCGGATTCGATGGTGTTGGAGACACTTTAAAAGGACATCCAGCTACAAATTTCAGCGAAGACGGACATGGTACATGCTGCGCGGGAATTGTGGCGGCGGTGGCAGACAATACAATAGGAACGGCTGGCGTTGCTCCTACTTGCAAGATTATTCCGGTCCGAATCTTCTTCTATATCGATTTAACAGGCCCGGTTACACCCTATACAACCATGCAATATGGTATGGATGGCCTCAATTATGCATACCAAACCGCAGCCGCAGATGTAATCAGTAATTCCTGGGGAATACCAGATGATCAAATAAGCCAGTTTAGCCTGGATACTGTTATTGCCAACGACATCATTGCAATAGCGAGCGATAGTGGAAGAGGCGGAAAGGGTGTACCCATGGTCTTCTCAGCTGGGAACGAACCGGATAGCATGACCATCTGGCCTAGCAATCTATCGGGAACCATAGCCGTTGCTGCAACCACTATGTGCGATGAGCTTAAAACGGCCTCAGACTGTTCGCCTGAAAACTGGTCGAGCAACCATGGTAAGGATCTGGACGTGAGTGCACCGGGTGTTAAAATTGCAACGAGCGATATGCTTGGAAATTTTGGTTTTGCTAGCGGTGAATATTATTTGAGCTTCAACGGAACTTCTGCAGCCTGCCCGAATACAGCCGGAGTAATTGCGTTAATGCTTTCAGTGAATAATAACTTAACTGGTGGGCAGGCTAGGGAGGTACTCTCAAGGTCCTGCGAAAAAGTTGGTGGCTACGATTACGATGAAAATAAGGCATATGGAGCTTGGTCAACAGAGCTGGGTTATGGCAGGGTTAATGCCCACCGCGCTGTGCAAGATGCAGCCAATTTTGTGGAAGTTCAGGAATCCTCGCCGGGCAATACACTGGAAATGCTCGTGTCTCAAGATGCTGGTGGCTTCAATTATCTTCGCTATCATCTTACAGTGCCTTCAGATGTTGAGATTAGTATTTACGATATGCTGGGCAGAGTAATTTTATCGAGACGGATTGCCGGTCAGCAGATTGGTTACCATAGCACGTTATTGAATCCAAAACTAGTCGCAAGCCAGGTCTGTGTAGTCCGGCTTACGGTCGATCATTCACAGGTGGATAGCCAGTCTGCACTGTTCACAAGCTATAAAAAATAATTATGATTATGAGAAGAAGCTCCAACATACTCACAGTTGTTTTTGTAGTGGTTTCAATAGGAGAGGTGCTCAGTCATCTGATGCAGGTGGAAATCTTGCATTTAATCTTCAAGCCGCTCCTTCTCATTGTAATATCTGTGCTGTTTTACCTGGAAACCAAGTCTAATTATACCAGCTTTGCCAAACTCATGCAGGCAGGATTTTTACTGGCTTGGCTTGGTGATGTACTGCTGATGTTCGTAGAGCGGGATCCCATGTTCTTTATGTTGGGCTTGGGAGCATTCTTAACAACTCACATTCTCTATGCACTGGCGTTTAAAAAATCAGTGAGTAATTCAGAATCGACAGCTTACTTGAAGAAAAGCCCCATGGCAGCAGCTCCTTTTGTACTGCTGGGAGGAGTTCTGTTGTATATGTTATACCCCAACTTAAATGAGCTCTTGATTCCAGTATTTATATACACCGCTGTTATTGTCACCATGGTGATATGTGCACTAAACAGGAGGGGGCGCGTGAGTGATCTCAGCTATAAATTAATTTACTACGGTGCACTCGTTTTCATGCTCTCTGATTCACTGCTTGCCGTCAATAAATTTATGAATCCAATCCCTTACTCGGGAGTATTTATTATGGTTCCTTACATTGTGGCCCAATTCATGATCATGAAGGGAAGTATTGTTCAGGTAAATCAATCATAAACATCTTTTAAACCTGTAATGATAAGAACCCAATGTTGGATGGCGGGAAACCTGAATATTAAAAGAAAGTTGACAGTTAGCTGTCCTGGAGAGACTATATAATTGCCCGATAAAGAAATAGCACGAAGTTTTTCATTCTACTCCAAAATACGTTTAAGGCACAATATCAAAATGACCTAAGCGAATGAAAATTGAATACCCATTGTTATTGGACGGAGGCCTTTCCAATGAATTGGAAGCAGGAGGCTGTGATTTAAATCACAAGCTATGGTCGGCAAGATTGCTGGAATCCAATCCTGAGTCCATTGTTCAGGCCCATTTTGCGTATCTCGAGGCCGGTGCTAAGTGTATCATTACATCGAGCTATCAGGCTTCAGTACCTGGGCTTGTGTCTGCGGGATATGATCTGGCTACAGCTGAATCGTTGATATTAAAAACCACGGAGCTGGCAGAGATTGCGGTGGATCGCTATATGAAATTAAACGTTGAGGCGCTCAGGCCGTTGATTGCCGCTAGCATTGGCCCCTACGGAGCTTACCTGGCAGATGGTTCTGAATATAAGGGGGATTACAATATTTCTGATGATGAGCTATTAGAATTTCATGCTGGCAGAATTAAGATACTCGAGAATACCAACGCAGACTTATTGGCATGCGAGACGATTCCGAGTTTTCAGGAAGCGGTGGTATTGGCGGAAATTTTAAAGGAAACGGAGATGAAGGCCTGGTTAACTTTCTCCTGCAAAGATGAAAATCATCTCAATGATGGTACACCGATCCAGGACTGCGTTGCATTTTTAGCCGATCACCCAACAATATTTGCATTGGGTGTTAACTGCACCGCGCCAAAATATATTGCTGGATTGACGAAGGCGATAAAAGAGAAATCGGGCACCAAGAAAATAATCGTGTATCCGAACTCAGGTGAGGTTTACGATGCCGCTACCAAAGCCTGGGCGAATTGTTCAGATCCGGATTTGTTTGTGGCCATGACAAAAGAATGGATGGACTTGGGTGCTGATATTATTGGAGGCTGTTGCAGGATTGGGCCAACGCATATTGCTGGCATTCGTAAAGAGCTGACTAAAAGCGAAGGTTAAGCGAGTCATAATGGTTGTGTCAAAAGTATTTGATGTTTAACCGCAAGGTGAGCAAATACTGCACATGGAACGTTAATAAGCAATTCATTGCGACTTTTGCGTCAGCCCAATCGGTAACGGTTAAGTTATCTTTGCCCTGATTGGACAATAAGAAAAAAGGGCAGAACCACTTAGCCAACATATCTGGTATAATTTTCGTTACTTCAGGTAGACCACTGCTATTATGAGAACTACGCTCGCACTCTTAATTTTACTATTCGCTTCTGACTCAATTGCTCAAGTGACGCTGGATCAAACCTACCATGACTTCGGTGAAATATACAAAGGTGATAAAAGAGTGGCAGAGTTCAATTTAATGAATAACAGCGACAAGAAGCTCTATATTCTACGGGCAGACAAGGACATGGAATTAGACATTCGTTTCTCAACAAAAACAGTTGAACCAGGTGCCTATGCAACCATTCGCATTCAGGTGAACCCTGGATCCAAGGGAAGATTTAATAAAAGAACCAGCCTATGGATAAGCAGCTCACAAGAACCATTTCCGCTGGAGCTGGTTGGTGATGTGAAAGAATTAGAGACCTCCTTCCAGCCCTGTCCCACATTCAGGAATCCAAATAGTGTGCAAGCCATTCAATTCAGCATGGTGGCAACGGTAATCGATGCGAATACTGAGCTTCCGGTTGGTGGTGCAACAATACAAATGCTGAGAAATGGTGTGCCTTTGGAAGCTCCACTTATCGCAGACGAGAGGGGTAAAGCAAGCTTGGAGATCCCGTTGGGGCTGTATTATGTAATCACAAGTGCCGGGGGTTATGAAACAGATGAAGCTGACATTTATCTCAACAGGAGTAGAAGGGAAGTGAAAATAAAACTCAAGCCATTAGAGAAGCGGGATGATCCCATTCCAGAACCGGTAAAAACCATTGAGCTATCGGCTCTTGAGTCAACAACAATTACAGCGGAGCCTGAGGCTGTCACTACACCTGCTCGTACAACAATGCCAGAGGGGTTCTCACCTGAGAATTATTCAGCCAACAATATTGTCTTCCTCATTGATGTATCGGGTTCCATGCGGCAACTGGGGAGATTGGACCTGCTGAAAGCCTCTATGCTGGAGCTGGTAAAAATTTTACGGGACATCGATAAAGTATCCATTCTCACTTATACCGCAACTTCCAAGATGGTCATGGAATCAATGAATGCTACGGAGAGCAATAAAAAGCTAATGGTCAGTATCATCACAGGGCTTGAAGCAAAGGGCAGCACCCAGGGTGGACAGGCATTGCAGTCGGCTTTTGCAGTGGTGAAGCGGCATTATGTTAAGAATGGAAGCAATCAGGTGGTAATGGCTACGGATGGCCTGTTCAGGGATAAGTACAGTGATATGTTAAAGCTGGTGGAGGCCAACACCTCTTCTGATCGGAATATATCGGTTGTCGGTATTAAAAACGCCTCACGCAGTGCCGCTCAAATGCTGGAGATTGCTACTGCGGGTTCAGGGCATTACATTAACATTCAGACTTATGACGATGCCCAGCAAAATCTAGTGCATGGGATTAAGGCTGCCTGTGTGAAGAATTAATATTTTTCTTTTGTGCTTTTTCTTGACTCTCTTTAGATTTTCTGAGGCGCGATAATTTTATATTGCAGCTATACAAGTATTTGTCAAGGAGAGCAACAACAATGGCTTGGCGACCTTAGACAGGTTGTAATGAGCAAGGCGTTTGAGATATCAGAAAGTGGATTTGAATCTGGTATTGAGCTGGATGTGCCAGGTGGAATCTATCAAATAGAGGTTGCTTCTGATACACAACGGCTGACAAGGAAAATCATTGTAAAGTAAAGCCGGTAAAGGGGCCATTAAGACATCCACGCGGCAAAATTTCGTTTTAAGCTGCTGTGAAGCGTCCCTATTAGGTGAAACGAGCTGCGTAGAGCCAATCATTGCGTCTTCTTTCCTTGATAATGAAATGGTGAACTGGCGATCCAGCACGCATTACAAATCGAATTATTTCCTATTTTCGCACATCTCTTCTTATCTTACATAAATAAATAGATAAAATAAACCTTTCAATTTCAATAATTATGAAAAGAACTGTACCATTCTTCATTTTAATAGCATCCTTAATAGCAGGCTCAGATGTAAGTGCCCAAGCCGTAAAATATGTGCTTTTTGAGCATTGGACAGGGGCGAGCTGCCCTCCGTGTGCAGCACAAAATCCAGGTTTTCAGAATGATATATTGGGTCAGAATTTAGGATCAGTACACCACATAGCTTACCATACAGAGTGGCCTCCACCTGCTGATCCAATGAATGTATACAACGCTGCCGAAGTGGCGTCCAGAGTAAATTATTATGGCGTAACTTCTGTACCCACTATTCAAATGACGGGTAAGTTATGGAAGGGACAGCCTGCCGGTGTTACACAGAGCTTGGTCAATAATGAGATTGTCAAAAACAGCCCCATAAGGGTAGCTGTAACTGAGACGTCAGATGGTACGGATCGCAATGTCAAAGTTGTTGTGCATTCAATAGGAACACCTCCTGTTGGAACCTTTGTTCTGAGAGTAGCGGTGGTGGAGAGAGAGATTATTTATGGTTCTCCTCCCGGAACAAATGGCGAGAAGGAATTCCCCAATGTTTTTAGAAAAATGCTACCGAATACAACGGGTGAGGCGTACACTCCGGCCGCAATGGGGGATTCTGTCACTTTTAATTTCACCTATACCTTAGATCAGGGTACCTGGGATACAACACAAATCTACTCTGTTGCTTTTGTGCAGGAAGAAATATCAGGAGAAGTAATAAACTCTGGCACAGCTAGTGACCCTGACTGGGGAATAATCTCAACTACCAGCCATGTTGCTCAGACCTCCCCTGGTAACCTCTCTACTTTTAGCGCATCTCTGTTTAATTCAGATAACGCAAGTGGAAACTACAGAATACACTTCACCAAGAATCATCCTGTTGACTGGTCCGCAGAGTTCACATTTAATTCTACCGCGTATATAGCGGATTCAGTAGATGTTGTTCTAGCTGCTAATTCAACAGAAAGTATAAATTTTAATATTACGACTGGCATCACTTCTGGGGTAGGAGATTATCTTGCTACGCTTACTTCTCTCGATGATCCCACGTTGGACCCTAAAGTCTTTGAATTTCATTTGGTGTCCGGTGTTAGCGATTTGATTGTAAATAATGCTGCAGGAATTGGGGACGGAAGTGGAGGTGATGCCTCGAATTGGGAATCAGACTATGAAAACGGGCTCATTTATGCAGGAAGTAGCACCTACGGTATAACAGATCATCTGGTGTTGGTACAGGCATTTAAACAGAATGCATTAGGTGGAGTTAGAAATATATATCTGAATATAGGCTGGACATTCCCGTCATTCAATGATGAACTGATAGCGGAATTGACAACATTTCTCGATGCTGGTGGGCGATTATTTGTTGCCGGTCAGGATATTGGATGGGATGTCTGGGATGTGGATGGCTATGGCACACCTGCACAAAAGACCTTCTACACTAATTATATGGGGGCGAATTATATTGATGATATAGCTACAGTACCCAACGATTCAATGGTGTTTAATTCTGGCGATGCTATATTTGGAACTACTGGCAACTCTGATATTTTAAAATATTATGGGACCAGCCCATACTATCCAGATCAGATTGAACCGCTTGTTGGTGCTCAGACCATCTATTACTACAATAGCGACACCAACAATATAGGAGGTGTTCGCCACGAGAGCGGTTTGTTTAGGGTGGTGTACTTAGGCGTGGGCTTGGAAATGGTTGGAGATGTCAATATTAGGAATGAGATAATAAAAACTTCATATGACTGGTTTTGGGATGGTGTAATTTCCGCACCTGAATGGAATGCTTCAGAATCAACAGTAAAGGTCTTTCCAAATCCCTTCGGTACTTCAACAAATGTCATGTTCAACTTAAAAGAACGAACCGAGCTGATAATTTCGTTGCATGATATTACTGGCCGGCAGGTATACCAGGTAAATAAAGGTATTGTGAATAAAGGGCGGCATATAGAAGCAATTGACGGTTCAGGTTTTCCTGCTGGTGTTTATTTTCTTCGGCTAGCTATGCCTGATGGTGTAATGAATGAAAAGGTCATTGTAACACGGTAAAGGCGAAAGGAAGCTTTGCAAAGGGTATTGGTCTACCGAGAAGTGGGGTGTAACTAATGCCGATTGCACTTTGATTTCAATCCACTCTACTGCCAATTGATGCAACACATATCAATGCTATATAGAGTGATTTTTCATTCGATATTATTGAGATGCAAATATGGTTTTTGCTTCTTAAATACAATGTCATAATAATGTAATATTTTCGCAACTTCATAGCTTAGGATAAATAGTATTAAACATGACAGTTAGAATTTTAATATTGGCGCTGATGGTGTCCTCAATAGCGGTGGGGCAGGAAAGTGATTCAGCCGTTGCAAGAAAGATATTTACAGAGGCGCTTACCAAGGGACAGAGCTACGAGATGCTCGAGTACCTATGTACAAGAATAGGGAGCAGGCTGAGTGGATCGCCTCAGGCGGCGGCCGCGGTAGAATGGAGTAAGCAACAGATGGAGAAGTACGGTTTTGACAAGGTATCGCTGCAGGAAGTCATGGTGCCTCATTGGGTGCGCGGAGCATCGGAATATGCGGTCATTGTTAATTCTAAGGCAATTGGAAGCAGGGAAGTTCCAGTATTGGCATTAGGTGGCTCTGTAGCAACTCCTCCCGGAGGAATCACCGCTAATGTTGTAGAGGTGCAAAATTTTGAAGAGCTCGAGAAGCTGGGTAAGAAGGCAATTCAGGGAAAAATCGTTTTTTACAACCGCCCATTGGATCCAACTTTAATTAATACAGGTTCGGCATACGGCGGAGCGGTAGATCAGCGGCATGATGGGGCTAAATTTGCAGCTCGGTATGGAGCTGTTGCTGCAATAGTTCGCTCCATGACTACGTTGCACGATGATGTTCCACATACGGGAAGCATGGGATATGATTCAGTAGGTACCAAAATTCCCGCAGCTGCCATAAGTACCAATGCAGCAGATCTGCTCAGTTCTCTGCTAAAGGCTGATTCAGATGTGCAATTTCACCTGGAGCTACATTGTGAAACCTTGCCAGATATAAAATCATATAATGTTATTGGTGAGATAAAAGGAAGTGAGTTTCCCGATGAAATTGTTCTGGTGGGAGGTCATCTGGATTCCTGGGATGTAGGACATGGAGCCCATGATGATGGGGGCGGTTGCGTACAGTCTATCGAAGTGCTTCGTTTGTTCAAAGCGCTGGGGATAAAACCTAAGAGAACCTTGAGAGCCGTGATGTTTATGAATGAGGAGAATGGCATGAATGGTGCAAAAGAGTACGCTGCCCAGGCAAAAGCCAAAGGTGAGAAGCACATTGTGGCTATCGAATCGGACGCAGGTGTATTCACGCCCAGGGGTTTTGGTATTTATAGTGAGGGTGATGGATTGGCAAAGATTCAAAAATGGCGACCCATCTTTGAGGACTATAATGTTTACCAGATTGAGAAAGGATGGGGTGGCGCAGACATCAACAAATTAAAAGACCAGGGAACGGTTTTAGTTGGCTTTAGACCAGATACCCAACGTTATTTTGACTTGCACCACACCAACAGCGATACCTTTGACAAAGTTAACAAGCGCGAATTGGAATTAGGTGCAGCGACGATGGCAGTGTTGGTATATCTCTTATCAGAATACGGGCTTTAAGCTACTCTCGCAACCGCAGTTCCACATTTTCAATACTCTCTCGCGAGCCTACCACAGTAACAATATCGTTGAGTCTCAACCTGGTATATCCATGGGTAATCACGCTCTGGCCTCCTCTGGAAATTGCGAGTATCAGTATGTCTGATGGCAGTCGTAAATCGCGCAAGGAAATACCATGGATATTGGGGTTGTGTATTTCCAGGTCTACCGTATCCTGGCTCTCATCCATACCCAATAAAAGTGAGGCCGCTTGCGGTGAGCGTACGAGGTGGTCCATAAGACTTACAATCGCGGTGGACGGCTCTACTATCAAAGCGCCAAGCTTATGGAATCTGTCGAAGTTAGCCCGGTCGTTGAGCCTGATGACCAAATCCTTTGTTCCAAAATGTTCATAGGCAATTTCACATATTTCATAGTTCTCCTTGTCAGAGAGCATGGCAATGATTGCTTCAGCACTGTCAGCGCCAATCCTCTTCATCTCATCTATGTTCAAAGCTGATATGGGCCTGATATCCACATCCAGCTCATCTTCTTCAATAATCCCCTTTCTCGAGGCGATTACCACCTCCCATCCATGGTCCTTTAATTGCCTGGCCAATGCGAATGATTGACCTTCCAGTCCGAAGATCACCGCGTTTCTGGCGCCATCAAAATCTGGCACTTGTGCCTTAATATGACTTTCGCCAATCAGGGTTATCGACCATTTAAACAGGGCAGGACCTATTAATTGATTTAGTACAATAACCGCGATAATGATCGTAGCAAATTCTTCACCCCATCCGGCAAATGAGGTTGCCACCACGGTAGCCAAGCCCAAGCCCACTCCGGCTTGTGTAACATAGGGCATCCATGACACTCGTATAAATTTCCAGTTCTCTCCGCCAAGTGCACCTCCGGCGAGCGATCCAACTATTAAAGAGAATAACCTCACTCCAAATAGAAATAGTGCAACCGCCCATACCCTGGCCAGAATATCAATCGAAAGAGATGCTCCTGTAAGGGTAAAAAATATTACATATATAATAGGGCCGGTGTCGTTGAGTATTTTCAAGAATTCCGTCCGATGTTTGGTGTAGTTGGCCACAAAAAAGCTACCGATAATACAGGTTATCAGCGGTTCGATATATACTTCCATTCCTATAGCTTCATAGCTCCACTCCCGTACAAAACCTGAGGTCCAATAAACGCTGTAGCCAAATAACATGATCAAAACCGTTTTGGCAACTGACCCGATTCTAACCGCGAGCACGACGGAAAGTATCTTGCCAAGAAGATATCCTGCCATAAGGGCGATAATAAGTTCAAAGAATAGAAGCAGGATAAAATTCTGATCAAAGCTGACACCATGTACCAAGGCTTGGGCAATGGAAAAACTCACGGCGAAAAGAATGATGACCAGAAAGTCTATCAAGACAGTTACACCTAAAGCAGTTTGGGTGAAAGGCCCCTTGGCACGCATCTCATTGATAACGGCAATGGCAGAGGCAGGAGACCGGGCAACAAAAATCGTCCCGGCAAGTATGGAAACAGATATTTTAATGTTCATGTCCATATTCTGCATAAATGGAATTCTGTCGGACAGATAGTATATGGCAACTGAACTACTTAGGAAGGTTACGGCCAATTGTCCAACCGTCATCCAGGTAATACTCCTGAATCTGTTGCGCAGCTCTTTCAGATATAATTCTGCTGCCGCTGCAAACGCAATGAATGCGAGGGCAAACTCATTCACAAAAAAGAGTTTTTCAGGAGCTGTGTCGGGAATTAGCTTAAGCGCAAATGGGCCGGCAATTATTCCGGTTAATAGCAAGCCGGTGATCAGGGGAAGGTGAGTTTTGGTCAGCACTTTTGCGATTTGATTTGACGCGATAGCGATAACTATAAAACCTGCCAGGAAGATGAGTATCTCCTTGTATTCGAGCATATACCGTGTTGTTTTTACTGACCACTTTAGTAAGTGAGTATGTCCGAAAGATATGGATTTTTTGGGCAAACAAATTTTATGTGGTGGGTGAGGTTGGCGATCAGCTTTGGAATTTTAATAAGAAACATGCTTTAAATAATTTTTCACTGAGGCCTGCTAAACATTGTTAATAATTGATGGATCAAAAACACTTATATGCCAACGAAACATTATTATGTTCAGGCGAACTTCTTGTGATCAGAGATGAATATTATTTGACTACAGCGTTTATTAAATAAAATAAAGTTATAGATAGATTGACGACCCTAAAATTATTTTTGGTTGCAATTATGATTACCGAATAGGTTTTTCCCAGCAGACTAAAAATTGTCGTACAATGGAGAAT